>ERZ773142.440-NODE-440-length-38783-cov-18.3873_pt1 | contig 38783 bp, 27 predicted proteins | sample MGYA00580853_ERZ773142 | MGnify/ENA primary metagenome ERZ773142 (study PRJEB29015, sample SAMEA2737862) | human gut metagenome | biome: human gut; feature: human-associated habitat; material: faeces | place: China | collected 2012 ... | reverse complement strand
CTTACATCAAATGCTCCTGAACTTCTTCTTCCAAAGATATAATATGGTTTATCTTGATAAGATACCTTATCAAATAATCTGAAGCCTTTTACTATATAAGGAGCTTGATTTAATTTTTTTCTACCACCTTTTAAAAAATTAGCTTTATGTATTTGTCTATTTTGACAACGTTTCTTTATTTGATAGAAATAACTATCCATTAATTTTGCTTTTAAATTCCCTGCTATACAATAAGCGTCTATACAATGCTCTTTAGGCAAATTATTACTTATTCTTGTATTTTTTGTTATATATCCAAAAGTCATTCTTACATTTTGATAAGTTTCTTTTAATTTTTCATAAAAAGCCCAACGCATAATTCCCATAAATGCTGAATCTCTAAAAGATTGTCCACGCTTTACTTTTAATTTAATTTCTCCATTATGATATTTTTTATGACAAGTTTCACAAAGAGTAATTAAATTACTAGGACTATCTCCACCAGTTTTCCTACTTTCAATATGATGAACATTTAATATTTTATCCTTACTTTTACCTTTGCAATGTTGGCAAGTATGTCCATCTCTGTGTAATACATATTCTCTAACATTCCAAAACCCAAGTTGTTCTCCTTGTTGATATTCAACTCCTGTAATGTTAGGATTTTTAATCTTCTGTATATCAAAACTAGCAGTTTCAACAATAATCTTAGAGATTGGTAAAATTTTGTGTATTTTTTTAATTACATTCAAATGAGTTTCAATTTTTTGTGAAACACTAGGTGCTAACCGCCCTTTTTTTTTAAATTTAATTCTATTATTAAATCTAGGTTTTCTATATCTTAATCTATTTCTTCTAGTTCTTCTATTCTGTTTTTTAGTAGAAATTAAATCAACAATATCATTTCTTAAAACTACTTCTGCTGAATAAAGTTCTTGTTTTTCAGTAGAAGCTGAAACCCCAATAGTTTTACTTCCAGCGTCAATACCTAAAGTAATATCTTGTGTTTTATTTTCACATTCAAATAATAATTGAATAGTGAAAGGAGTTCTTTTAATAATTTTAGCTAAAGAATTTTTTAAAAGTCTTCTAGCTTTAGCTTCTTTACAAGGCATTAAAGGATTACCTTGAATATTTAGTACGTAAACCATTGTTTTTAAAACCTCCTTTACGTTAGAGTAATGTTGTCTTCGACAAAGTTATTTAAGGTTTTGTATATTAGCAACACTGTTCCTACCCCACAGAACTGTTTAATCACTAACCTTAGAGCTTCAGGCTAGACAAAATACCTAAAGGTAACTATATATTCTTAAATAACGTAGCTAACTAAGTAACTTAGTCTAATCAATTAGAGCTTTTCCAAGCCCACGATTTTAATCGTTGGGTAATTGATCTCACCGCTAGGGTTCCAAGTAATTTTTTTCTTTACAAAATTAACTTTTTGTTTTATAATACAAATATGGAAACATTTAAATTTAATATTCTTGAGCGCCAACAGTTTAATACTGTCAAGAATAAGAAAATTGAATTTCCTTTATGCGAATGAATTTTTAAAAAGAGAGATGAAAAATCTCTTTTTTTATTTTTTGTTTTTTGATATAATAGACATGGTCATATTTTATCTATGTTGGCGCATAGGTTTTATATGATAATTCATTCGCATAAGGGAGGTGTTATCTCGTGTTCCGTTACATTTGGACAGAGATAATACTTCCAGCTTTTCAATTAGCAATGATTGGATTCCTCGTAAGAACTTTCGATGAAGGGATTCAAGAATGCTTTGATTTAGCTTGGAAGTTTATCCAACAATGGTTAGGTAGATAGTTGGATAAGCCATAATAGAGATTAATTGTTAAGAAATCCACCTTGATACATTTCGAACCAAGAAGTTAAGCCTTAACAAACTGAAAATACTATAGCTTATGGGAAAATAAGTTTCTTTAAATCTATCTAACCGACTATTTGTTATTTTTCATAACTGTAAGAACAGTATCAATCATAGAATCTACTTCTATGTTTTGTCTTACATAGTTTCCTGGATACATGCTTTTTAGGTTTCTTTCAATACCTAATTTTTCCGCATGCGGAATTTCTGCCTTATCTAATTTCTCATGAATTTCAAGATAAGCTTTCTTTGCTCTACTAATAGCAATAGCTTTTGAAGACCCTTCTTCAGAAGAATAAAAACTAGTAATTTCTCTTCTTACATCATCAGGAATTCCATCTTTAATTCTAGCTGATTCTTTAAGTTCTTCAAACTTTTCTTTTACATTTTCTACAACTTCTTCAAATTTGTCTTTTAATTCTTCTTTATTCATTTTTACCTCCATAGGTTTATTTTTATTAATTATATACTATTTAATATGTATTGACTATTTTATCAATATTTTAATCATTCCTAGTCCTTCATTTAGCTTGTCTTCTAATGCAATTCCTACAATATATGGATTTAAATAATCTACAGTAGTTCCTATTCCAGGTAAATTACTTAAACCTATATACTGTCCTTTTAGAACTTTTCCAATAACTTTGCATTTTACTCTTCCAGCTAATCCAACAGGAATAAATTCTTTTATATTTTCTTCAAAAGAAGTTTCTTTTCCTCCAATTAAATGAGCAAAAGAATCGGAATGAACTCCTACAACAACTGGATTGTCTAAAGAAGCTTTTATATATTCCTCTTTATTTAAAGCACAGTTTAAAGCAATAATATCTCCTACTTCTGTTTCTTCTCCTCTTTCAAAAAATTCAGCATAGTCATTCCAAACTGCATTGTAAACCCTATTAGCTCTTAAATCTCCATTAATAGTAACAGATCCATTCACAGTACCACCAGTATTACTTAAATAAGGATGATCGTGAGAATTTGCTTTACTATTCCAAATGTTTCTATCTGCTGAACTAACAAATTGATGAGAATCATCAGTAGTGATGCTAGATGCATTGTGTTTATGATTTACATCAGCTTTACTATTCCAAGTATATTTTTCAGCAGAAGTAACAAAATTATGATCTGCATCAGTAATTATATCTGTAGCTTTATGATCATGTGCAATAGTAGTGCCATTGTTAGAAATATTAATAGATTTATTAGTAGTTCCATCATAAACTATAGAGCCATTATCAGTATTAATAGTAAGAGTATTATGAGAATGAATTTTATTAGCTTTATCATTCCAAACACTTTTTTCATTATCAGTAACAAATCTATGAGAAGTATCTTCTTGAATATCACTAGCATTATGTCTATGTTGAGTAGGAGCAGATCCACTAGCATCTATAAATATTTCTTTAGATTGACTACCATCATAAACGACAGTATTTATACCACTACGAATAGTTAAAGTTTGATGTCTATGATCTTTATCAGATTTATTATTCCATTTTTCTCTTTCTATATTACTAATAAAAGTTCTTTCATTATCCACTCTAATATTAGTAGCAGGATGAGTGTGAGAAATATCAGATTTACCATCTAATAAAGTTTTCATTTCTTCTGTAGTATGATATCTATTGTCATGATTATGATTTATATCTGCTTTACTATTCCATTTATCTTTTTCAGCTATAGAAACTAATTGATGTTCTCTATCTTCAATAATATCAGAAGCATTATGAGTATGGGCTTCAGGAACTCCTCCACCAGCAGAAATAGTAATTTCTCTAGTTTCAGAACCATCATATGTAACTCTATTAACACCATTTATAATAGTTAAAGCAAAAGGATTTGGTAAATTTAAAGGGAAATCTGTAATATCTGATTTAGAATGCGTATGAATTTTTTCAGCTTTTTCAGAAAGTTTGTTAGAAAGATCTTGAATTGCCTGTTGAAGTTGATTGTGAATTTGATTGTTTTCTTCACTGTTTTCTATTTTATCATTAAGATTAGCAACTATTCTATCTATTTCTTCTTTATCATATCTTCTTTTATCTTTTTCTAAAACAGCGAATAAACCATTATTTAATTCTATTACATTAGGATCTGTAACTATATTATAAAAACTATAACCTCCATCTCCTAATGCAACAAGAACTGTATCACCATGTTTAAGAAACATGTTTTCTTGCATAGTTTGAACTGTAGATTCTCTTGCAAAAGATTCTCTATCAGTTATGTGTTGATCTATCAAAAAAAGTAGCACCTCCTTGTGCTAGAAGTTTATTATTAAATTATTTCATATTTTCATTTATTGTCAAAAATACCTATTGATTTTAATTAGAAAAAAACTTATAATATGAATAAAACAATAAAAATAGAGGTGATTTAAATGGCTGTAAATAATTTAAAAGCACAACTAATAGGGTATAGAAATGTTAAAACACGTGGTTATAATGAAAAATATAGAAATAAGGCAAGTGCAAAAGTTACTTTAATAGTTATGTTACCAAATGGGATCGAACAAGATATATATATAGAATTCAATTCTTCTAAAGGAAAAGTAACTCCTGAAGAAAAAGAAACACAAATATATGAGTATTTAAACCAAATAATATATGAAAAAACAATAGTAAAAGTAAAAGAACAAATTAGACAAAATAATTATACATATGAAACATATAAACCATTTTATTATATGGATACACAAGATAAAGTCTATAAACATCTAGATTTAATATTGAATGGTAATAGATAAAATAAAAGAGCATTGGATTACCTCCTTTGCTCTTATTTTTTGATTAAGAATTTTATATTAACAAATTATCGGAAGATTATTTCTTATTGATAAACATTTTTAAACGTCTAACATCTTCACGTTCATCAGCTTCAACAAGATAACCTATAATCAAATCTCTATCGTCAGTATCTTTATTATAAGCTCTACCGATTCCTTTTTCTTCAGAAGGAACTATATAATCGCCTAATTCAACTTTTCCTTTAACTTTAACATTTACCCTACCAGCCAAACCTATAGGTATAAACTTTTCAAAGTTATCTTCAAAGTTATCTAATTGTTCTCCTCCAATAAGATGACCATATGTATCACTATGAACTCCTATTACCCTTTTAGAAAAACTATCTGCTTTTATATATTGTTCTGTAGGAGATGAGGTGTCTAACGCAATAATGTCTCCTGCTTCAGTTTGTTCACCACGTTCAAATAGTTCAGCATAGTCGTTCCAGCAAGCATTGGTAATAATATCTCCGCTGGTCCATATTTTTCTTCTATTGTATGTTAAACCTTCAACCTTAACAACTGCATTAGAAGAAAAATCTATACTTTTATATATTTCATCATCTATAATAGTTTTAGTATTAGTATTATAATAAGGTATAGCAAAAACTTTTTCGTTTATGAAATCGCCTATTAAATTTAAAAAGCAAACATTTGCATCGGCTGGTTTAAAAGCTATTCCTCCATATTTTACACCACCATAAGTGAAAGTACATGGGTCTAAATATTCACAATTAAATCCTAAATTTAATACACTCGCATTTATCTTTCTACTATTATACAGTCTTTCCATGGAAATTTGAGCATGTACACATCCGTACAAACCATTACTTCTGTGACTTCTTAATTCTCCAATAAAGCAACTATTATATTGTATTTCTTCTTCATTTTTTATTATTCCTATGGCATAAATTGTATAAGAACTAATGTCTCCGCCGCCAAGTGGAATAACAATTTTCTTTTGATCTCTATAATCAATTTGTTTTGCAATTTCATTAAGAGAAGCCATTATTGAATCACCTCGCAACGAGGGTTAGATCCAATAAAATTGAGGATTAGTTCCCCCCCCCATTCTCAAATGGGCTCTAATTCTTGAAATTGATTCATCGGTCTTATTTTCAACAGCCATTCCAATTATATTTTCAGAATCATCAATGCCTTTGATAAATTTTCTTCCAACACCAGGAATGTTACTTAAAACAATCTTGTCACCAATTGAAATTGGACCAACAATTTTTGTTTTTACCCTTCCGACAAGACCAACAGGAATGAATTTATCCATATTATACTCAACAAAATCTTTTCCTTCAGGAACTTGTTCGCCACCTATCAAATGACCATATTCATCTGAATGAACACCAACACACATAGAAGGATTAGTGGCTTTAATATATTCTTCTTTATTAGAATTAGGATTTAAACCTATTATATCACCAGGTTCAGTATGTTCTCCTCTTTCGTAGAACTCTGCATAATCGTTCCATACTGCATTAAAAATTTGACTAGCAGCAAAAGTTCCTTCACATAATAAAGCTCCAGCACTACGTTCTATTATTCTAGAAGTATAATCTATAGGAGAATTGTTATAATGAAAATCAATAAAAGGGGTAGAAAAATATAATTCTAAACTTTTTAATTGTGCATTACTATCTGTTTTTATACAATTGTTTTCCAGATTACCAACTCTTGTATTTACATCATTTAAACTAGCCATTTGTCACCTCCAAAAAATTCAGAGGTGCGAAATGACTTAAATAATGGGAGTTTACGCCCCCCCCCCCCCGCTCTGAAATTCACTTTTATTTTGCCGATTTGTAAACTTTCTTTGTTTTCAACTGACATTCCAACAATTTGAAAAACATTATCTTTTTCAGAATCAAATTTTCTTCCAACACCAGGGATTTCAGAAACGACTATTCTATCACCTTTATTTATCTTGCCAATTACTTTGCAATAAACTCTTCCAACTAATCCTACAGGAATATATTTTTTAGAATTGTATTCTACAAAATCTTCACCTAAAGGAACTTCATCTCCACCTATTAAATGCCCATAAGTGTCACTATGTACTCCAACAACCGTTGTAGAACCTTCAGTTGCTTTAACATATTTTTCTTCTTTAGAATTTATATCAAGCATGATAATATCTCCTGGTTCTGTTTCTTCTCCTTTAGGATAAAATTCAGCATAGTCATTCCAAACGGCATTGTAAACCGCAGCAGCACGAATAGAGCCATTATTTGATATTTGAACTTGACTATATCCATTATTTAAACTTTGATTATAATTTGCATCAGGACAATAGGTGAAATACATTTTATTATCTGTATATACACCCATTTCCCAACTTCCATCTACTGTTTTCATAGATGAGATAGCCGAATATCCTTGATATGCTGGTATTTTAATCAAAACTCCATCTCTTCCATTAATCCAAGAAGTACCTACTGGATTTTTAGTAATAACACCACTTATATTACCGCCACTTAAATTCAATTTATTTTTTTCAACGTTTCCAATTCTTGTGTTCACATCGTTTAAGCTTGCCATTTCACACCTCCTTTTCTAATTAATATGTATTTATTTTAGTTCTTACCTTTTTTATATTTGAATCTAAATTTGTTTCAGTAGCAAAACCTACTATTGCAAACATATTATCTCCATTTTCAAAAATTCTACCTACTCCAGGTATATTTGAAGGAACAATTCTATCTCCTTTATGAATAGGTCCTATTACTTTTGTTCTAACACGACCTATCATACCAACAGGAATAAAATGTTCTTTATTATATTCTTCATCATCAGCAACACCACCGATTAACATACCATATTCGTCAGAATGTACACCAACAATATTTGAATCTCCTTCTTCAGCAAGTTTATACATTTCTGTTTCAGTAGATTTATCTAATGCAATTATATCTCCTGGTTCTGTTTTTAATTCTACAGGTTTTTCAAATCTTTCGGCATAGTCATTCCAGACAGCATTAGTTATAGCGTCTCCTTGAAGCCATACTTTCCTCCATGCTCTTGGACTTGCTGCACTATTATTAGAACCTCTAACATATAAATTATCTGTTCTCCAATCTCCAGCTAATTGATAAAACCAATCAGAACTATATGCTAAACTTAGTAATGCATGATCATTTCCAGTTGGTTTTCCTGTTGCGGTAGAAGATAAATATCTTGCAACTACTCCAACGCCAAATGCAGAATTACATGTATTGGTAGATTGATTCTGTAAAAAGGTATTAGAAACTTTAGTGTTTAAATTATTCTCAGTATTAGTAATTCTTGTTTCATGATTATTAACACTAGCCATTAATTCTCACCTCTTAAAACTTTAATTTCATTTTGTAATTCTTTTATAGCTTCTATAAGAAGCCCAACTATATTACCATATGTTACAGCATAATAACCATCTTCTCTTTCAAATACTGATTCTGGTAAAACATTTAAAAGTTCTTGAGCAAGAACTCCTGTAGTTCTTTGCCCATCGCCATCTTTTAAAAAAGTGTATCCGTTTAATTGATTTACTTTTTCTAAAGCATGATCTATTTTGATTATATCTTTTTTAAGTCTTTCATCTGAAGTAGTAATACAATCTGAACAAGTAACTGTTCCTGTAGCTTTTATTGTAGAGTTTACAGTTAATGCACCAGAAAGAGTTCCCCCGCTTGAAGAAAGGTATGGATGAGAATGTGCATTTGATTTATTATTCCATGTTGTTTTTTCACTATCCGAAACAAATCTATGTGTTGCATCTTGTGTAACTTGTGTTGCAGGATGAGTATGAGAAGCAGCAGCATAAGAACCAGCTGGTTGTGCTCCTATATTGGCAGGAGTTATAGTTTGCCAAGTATTATCATTTCTCAAGAAAATTTTGTTATTAGCACTTTGTGTAGCAGGTACATGATTTCCGTGTGATGAGTTTGCTTTTCCAGATAATTTATTATCAACTTCTGCTTTTGTATAAGCTCCAACGGCACCAGCAGTATGTGTATGATTAGAAGCAGAAGCTCCAACATTACTTGCAGTAATATTAAATGTTTTAGCAGAACTACCATCATAAGAACCCAAAGAAGTTCCATTTGCTTGAATTGTAATAGCAGTAGGATTCTTTAAAGAAGTTGGAAAATCAGTAATTTGTCCTTTTGTATGAGTGTGAGAACTAGGAGGATAATCATTTGGTTTACCAGTAACTCCACTCCAAGGAACTTCAGCAGCTCTACCTGCAGTATATACAACATATCCATCTTCTACATTTAACTTAGATACATCAGTAACAAAATACATTTTATTTGTAGCAGTTACTTTTACTGTGTCTCCTTGTTGAACTTGAGAAGAAGTAAGTTTGAATCTTGCACTATCATCAGATACAACAATACATCTTTCCAAAGCACCTTGAGGCAACCTTGCAATGTCTATTGTTCCACTAGTTATTTTACTAGCATCTAAAGATGTAATTGTGCTATTTGAATGAGTGTGAGAATCATTAGCAACAGTTGAGTTAATAGAAACATTTACAGAACCATCAAAATTTGTTGAACCAGATACATCACCTGTTAAACTAATTGTTCTAGGAGTTTTTAATTTATCAGCACTTGTTGAATTACCAACTATATTGCTAGTCATTACTTCTGCAAATAAATTATTTTGAAGAGGAATATCTGTAGTAGTTTTAATAACTTTATAAAAACAATTAGTTTCAGCTACAAGAATAATATCATTCTCTAACAAGTAGGTATTAGCTTTTAATGATTCTATAGTTTTTTCTCTGATCCAAGATTCTCTATCTCTTTTATTTTGTAAAATCAATTTTTATTTTCACCTACTTTTTTAAAAAAATATTACTTCAACATTAACAGGTGAAGTATAAGTTTGATTTAATATTATATTATTTTCTTCTATATTAATTGTAAAATGTTTTTGATGAACTAATTTTATTCCGTCTACAAATAACCATATTTTATTATTATTAGAAAACAATGTAGACATATTTTCTATAGAAATAGTATCTTGTTCTTTAGGCAATTCCATTTCTATTATATTAACAGAAACATTTGTTGAAATTGTAATATCGTTAGTACCATCAAAAGGAACATTATTTATTTTAACTGGAGTTAATAATTTAGATGCAGATACCGCATTAGCATCTGCATCTAATTTTTTATTCCATGTTGTCTTTTCGTCTTTTGTAACAAATTGATTTAAATTATCTTGGACTATCATTGTGGCTGGATGACTGAATGGATGAACATATTTATTTTCTTCTATCCAAGCTTTAATTTTTTCGTGATAACGTCCAAGATTCAAAAGATTTATCCAAGCCATTATTTGTTATCACCTTATTTAATTAAATTACTGGATTGAAAAGAGCATCTATTTGAGCATCTGATGCAGCTACAAATTTAGCATCTACAGCTTTGATTTGTGCGTCCAAAGCAGCCTTGTCTGTAGATTGAGTTTGAGATAAAGTATCTATTCTTTCATTTATTGTTGTATCAGCTGCTTTGTATGCAGCATCCATAGCAGCTACTTTATCATCTATGATTTTATCTGCAGCTTTATATGCAGTAGTAACTTTTTCTTCAGATGCAGTAATAGCTTCAGTAACTTTACCATCAGCTTCTGCTTTAGTATATTTATCTGCATAAACAGCTTTATCTGCATCAGAAACAAATCTATGAGATTCATCTTCAACAATCATTGTTGCAGCATGAGTTTCAGGATGAGCATAAGGAGCATGAGTACTAATTGTTCCATCTTCTGCAACTTGGATATTAGCACCAATTTTAACAGCTCCGATTTGAGTAGCACTTGCTTTAGGAAGTAAAGAACCATCTTTTAAGCCAGCAATATCTACACCAGCTTTATTAAGAGCTTTTACCATTTCTTTTCCCATTAGTCCATCTACAGATTCTGTAGCTACTCCAGGAACAAGTAAGTCTCCTAATTGTTTCCATTGCTTATCAGTTGATTCAAATATTACAAGAACATTTTTACCTTTAGCAGTAGGTTCATCTACAACTATTGCAAACCAACCATCTTGAGCTTCTTCAGCAGATGGTAAATCAGCAAGAGTTTCAAATGTTCCTTTGAATGCTAAACCACCAACAGCAGTTTTTAATTTTTCATCTGTTTGAGCTTTAGTATAAGTATCGTTCCATCTAGTTTTTTCAGCATCAGAAACGAATCTTTTTTCTGCAGTTTCTATGATTTCAGAAGGAGCATGTGTATGTTCAGCAGAACCTTTTTGAATTAAAACTCCTCCGAATCCAATTTCATAAGAAGTAACTGTCTTTTGATTTTCATCAATAAATTTAACAGTTTCCCCAATATATTTTGTAGCACCACTTTTAGCAAATTCTTTTAACGCTTCAAGATCGTACCAAATTTCATTGCCATCAAGTGGAGCTCCGTATTGTCTTTTTATTTGTAGAGGGAATTCCATATATGCTTGATTTTTTATGATTGTGTCAGAAATTTCTCTTAATTGTTTAACCATTATTTAAAAATCCTCCTATTACCCTAATGTTACCTTTAACACAGCAGCTTTTCCATATGGTTCTGCAGGTTCAAAAGTCCAAATATTATATTCTTTAGCAGTATATCCATTAGCACCTTCTACATTTACAGTAGATTTAACAAATGTACCAGTAACATCAGCATTAAGAGCTGTTTCATTTATAACTCTAGTAACTCCAGTTTTTCCAGCTATACAAGCAATAGCAACTCTTTGAGTTCCAGGAGCAACATTAATTGTTATTGTTCTAGCAGAATAAGCTCCGTTAGATTTAGTTAATCCTCTTACATAAGCTGAATCAACTTCAGGCTTTTCAGCAGTAGCACCATAGAAGAAATTTCTATATCCTGTATAAGCAGAAGTTTCTTGAGTTTTGCTTCCAGCGACAATTTTAACTTCTGGTTCAGAAGGATTTTCAAGGTTAGTTATAGCTACAGCACCGTCTCCATGATCAACAGTAACTTTATATTTTAATGAAGTGACAGTATTTGCTTCTGCTCCGTCTCCAATAATAAATCCAGCTCCATCGTTGTTATCTGTTCCGTTTGCTGTTGTAGCAACATTTTCTTTATTAAATGTAGTAGGTTGAGCGATTCTATCTACTTTGTAAGAAGTAGCAACTATTCCAGTAGCAGGGCCATAAGTGTAAGAACCAGCGGAAAGTTGAGCTGTTCCAAAAGTAGCAGTTTCAACTTTAGTTCCAACTTCTACAGCTCCTGCTCCTGATAGCGCAAAACCAGAAACTGCAGGATTAGCAGTAATTCTAGGTTGTTCTTCTTTAGAAACCATTCCTTCTAAAAATGCTTTTACAGATAATCCTTTTGCAGGAATTGTTACTGTACCATTTTGAGATTTAGTATAGTTTCCAATTTGAGCCCAGTTTCCAGCACCAACAAAGTCTTCTCTTAAAATAACTTTATCTGCATCTACATTACCAGTAATAGCTTCCCAATCAGTTTCTCCATAAGTATAAGAAGATTGTTCATATACTTTTTGATCTACAATAGTAGAGATTAAGAACACATCTCCTTTTCTAGGTTCAATGTCTGAATGAGCAACAAAGTATTCTTGAATTACAGCAGAATCAGCTTTACTTAAATCAGCTTTATCAGCAGTAAAAACTCTTGCAGTATTGTTTTCGATTTTAGAATCAATTTCTGTTATTTTTTCACTAAGTTGAGCATCTGATTGAGTTTTATATCTTTGAAGATTTTTAAGTGTTACCCAAACGTTTTCTTCAACTTGAACTTCTTTTACTTGTTTTGACATTTAGTTCTCCTTTTTTTATTTTTATTTATTAAATAGTGAATCGACATCTTGATCAGTTGCCGCTTTCATTTCATATAAACCATCTATGTCTTTATCTGTACCTAATCTATAAGGATCTAAGAATAAATCATCTATTTCTTTATCTGTAGCTTCTCTTTTAGGTAAATTTGTTACAGGAATGTTTTGTAAAATTAGAATATCAATGGGATATGAAAATGGATTTAAAATTGTTATTGAATTGGTTAAAAAGTCTACTGTATAATGAGTATTTAATGTTTGAAGGATTCCGTCAAAATAAACTTTTGCAGATCTATTTAAAACTAATTCTAAAGGTGGAACTATAATAATAGATTGGTTTTCTTTTACTTGAGTAGAATAAACTCCTTCTCTCCATTGCTCAATATATTTTTCAAAATCTTCTTTATAGAATTTAGAAATTTTATCTATCTCCAATCTAGTTTCTTCTATCCATTCAGGTAATTTATTTGTGATTTCAACAATAGAATCTTCTTTAGTTTTAATTACTTCTTGGATAGATTCGTCTTTTGTTTTTGTTATTTCATTTAAAGATTGTTCTTTTGAAGAATTTATTTGATTTAAAGATTCTTGTCTTAATGAATCTATTTCTTCAATAGAACTATTTTTTAAATCATCAATCTCTTTTAAAGATTCTTCAGTTTTAGTTTGAAGTTGTTGTAATCCGCCTTCTATTTGAGTTTGAATACTTTTATCAGGAATATCCTCTGTTACTATTACATCTATATCGTCAGGGAAACTTCTTTTCAAAGTAATAATTCTATGTAGAGGATCAACAGTATAATGTTTTTCTCTTACTTGAAGTATTCCATCTAAATATAGCTTTAATCTATTAGTAATAGTAAAATCGCCTTTTGGCAATTCTATTGTATTTTTTCCAGCAGGAAGAACAATTTCATATCTTTGTTCTGAAAATTCATCTAATAATTTTCTTACTGCGTCCACAGTATCATCCATAATAGTATCTTCTATTTCTTTGATGATTCTATCAACTTGTGATTTAAATAATTCTTCTGCATTATTTACAGCATCTTTAATAGTCTTATCTACTATTAATTCAAGAGCATCTATAAATTCATTTAATTTAGCTTGCTTTAAAACTTCTAATTCTCTATCATATCCTGCAACAACCATTGCTATGTTAGATATAATAGCTTGTTCTTTTTTGTTTAAATTAGTAGATATTTCATATTCTTTTAAACGAAGAACTTCTAAGATTCTATTTTGTTCCCTATCCATTTCAATAAAGAACTTTTCTTTATCTTGGCGAATTTCTTCAAGCATTAAATCTTTGTGTTCTGTCATTTCTTTCTTTAACAGAGCTGCAAAGTTTTTCATATCTACTTTAATATTTTCTAATTCTCTATAAGCTTCAGCAACTAACTTTAAAGCTTCTGCTTTAATATTTTCCTTGATTTGAATTTCTGTTTCTTTAATTTCTTCTTTTAAAGAATTAGAATATTCTTCTATCTCTCTTAAAGCTTCTTTTAGCTTATTTTTAATTGTAATATCAACACTATCAGCAGTTTCTTTTAACTTTTCTATTAATTTATCAGTTAATATACCTAAGTTATATAAAGCGGTTTTTTCAGCAGATAATATTGTAGCTACTCCAATATCATATGTTTCTTCTAATCTAGTAATTGCAGAATTTTCACTTTTATTTAACTGTGCTAAAGCTTCTTGTTTCTTTTGCTCTATAATTTCTTTTACAGATTCTATTTCTGAAGAAACATCTGTAGACATAGAATCTACAGAATCATAGAATTCTTTTTGTTTATCTATTAAAGAATTTTGAGCTTCATTTAAAATTGCATTTACTTTATTTTCAAAATCGTCAATAGTAACATTGTTTATTACATTTTCTAGTTTATGCAAGGTTTCAGAAGTAATATTATTAACTTCTATTTTGAATTGATTAATTAATTGGGTATATTCTGAATTTAACGTTGACATATTCCCTCCAATTAATATTTATATGTAACAAAAATATCATCTGTTTTTTTAATATTTTTATTATTAATAGTAATTATATTTTTTTCAATATCTGAAATATTGTTAGGAGGAATAACTATTCCAGAATCTGTAACAATAAAAATATCATTTATAGATACTGGTACATTATTTAAATGCAATTTATAAGAATAAGTACTTAATTCTTCTAATTTACAAAGCTCATTTATCTTTATATTTGGATATTTATTAGCTTTTAACTCTTGATAAATTACTTCAATTATATTTATCAAAGTATCTTTATCTATATTTTGCTTTCTTATTTCTTCAAAATTAATGTACAATGGTTACCTCTCCTTTCCATAAAATGTTAATAAGTTACTATTGTTTTGTTTTATATTAAAAAAATCTATTATGAAATTTTTATTTTTATCTAATATTTTCTTTTTGTTTTTTATCAATCTAAATTCTTCGTTAAAGAATTTTTCAATTACTTTTTGCTCATCGTTTATCATTGTTAAAATTTCTTTATATTGAGATTCAGTAAATTGATATAGTTCAGTTTCGCTATCAGAAACAACAACAAATTCATTTATATTCTCTATATCTTTTAATCTATATATAATGAAGCCATTTACCAAACTGTTCAAATTCTTTTGATAACTATAAATTTTTATTTGTTTAATATAGTTGTTTATATCACCTATACCTGTAATAAATATTCTTTTATATTTATTTTCGTTAGTATTGGTAAACATTTTTTTATTAGTGGAAACATTACTAAAAATGTTTTCCATAGTTTCATCTTCTTTTACACCAAATATAGATATTTTAAATTCATTATAAAATTCTAAAAATATATCTTGTATAGAATATAATTGATCTAATTCTATAAAGAAAGAATGTTTATCTATATAAGTTAAATAGAATTTTAATTCTTGCAATGAATCGTTTGTTTTTATTACATTGTCAGAAGTTATTTGAAGATTTTTCATATATACAACATCATAATTGATGATGTTATTATAATGATCTGGCATAGAAAACATTTTTAAGAAAGAATCTCCTCTAACAGATACATTTTGAAGCTTGAAATATTCTTCATCAAGTTTTGTGTTTTCATCTTTTATTATTTTTTCTATACCTTCTAAATAACCATATATAAACTTATATTTTGCATTTAATTCTGACAATTCATAAAAACATTCATTTATAGTAGTTATTGGAATTGTGTAATTACCAGATAAATAAGATCTTGAATAATAATCTTCTAATCCAAAAAGTTTATTATTATATATGCTTGTATTTTCAAAAAACTCATTAGAGTTTCTCATTCCTTTTTTAAATTTTTTAAATTTTTCTATCATTAGTTTATCCTTTTAGTGAAATTTCAAAAATGATTGGAGTATAGTAGTGTTTAGAAATTTGTTCTACAGATTTCTTAAAATTAAAAGAAAGGAAAAAAGGATAGTTATCTATAAAAGATGAAGTGTAAACTATTTTATTAACTGTATCAATATAAAAATTAAAATATTCAAGAGAAGTTTCTATAGCTATTATGTCGTCAATATATTTTAAATTATCTATTTCTGAAGAAGTTTCAGTTATATATTTAATATAAGAATTTTTTATTTTATATATGCCATTATTTTCTTCTATTACATCATTGATTTTTATATCATTTAATTTTGAAATATCTTCTTTTATTTTCTTATAAGTGCTAAGAGGCAAAGTTATTTCTATATCATTAAGAGATTCTACAGATTCTTCTTTTATGTGATATTTTCCAAAAGATGATTTAATGTCAGAAGAATATAGTTCTGAAGAACCTAATTCGTAAGTATCTTTTAATTCTATTGCATCATTATCGGCATATATTTTTAAAGTAAAGTTTCCTGATTTTTCAAGAATAATACTTCCTTCATTGCCTTTAAATTCTATAGGATTAAAATTAACGTTATCTTCTGAATATTCAAATATTAAAGGTACAGTTATATCATTTACTCTTTTAAAAATGTTCATTCCAGAAAGGTTATATGTATTTTCTATATTTAAAAGAATATAATTATCTTCCTCCATAGAATATTGTAATGTATATAATTTACATAAATCATTATTTGAATTTATCTCTTTATCAAAATTGAATATAACTTTTGAAATTTTTTTAGGTTCATATAGAAAGAAATTTTCAAAGTTTGTGGAATTGTTTCTGTTGTAAAATCTAAAATGTGGTTCAAATAGATTATCAATATTATCTCTATATACAACTTCTACTGATGTAGGAGTTATTGGTAATCCTGTTTCTAAATCATAGAAAGAATAGTTTATTGCATTACTAACAGTTGGTTCATTAAAAAAATAAGTCATTTTCTTTTTAGAAATATCTAATATTTTTTTAGAATACCTTATGTCTTGCTTATTAACAACTGATTTGGTTAAGCAACCCAAATCATTTACCCTTTCAAATTCTTTTAGTTCAGAAATATTTCTATCATCTATAAAATCTAAATGAGAAATAAATTTAAAATTTTTGTTGTCACTTAACAGTTTAATTGAACTTATTTTTTTGTCAAGTAATGCAACTCTTTTATTATATTCTTCATAGTTTCTGTTCTTTTTACTTTCATTTTCTTTTAAAAGTTTTTCTATAGAAATATTTTTTTCTTTGATTTTGACAATTAAATCATTAATAGATTGTAATTCTATGTTCATTTTATCTTTATACATCAAACAACACCAACTCTTTGGTAAATTTATCTTGGATATTTAACTTATCATTAATCACTTCAAGCTCTATTTTTTTACATCTTTTATTAATATTTAATTCAAAAGAGTTTTGGTTTGGCTGATATTTAACTAATATTTCTTTATGATGAATTCTATCTTTATCAAATATTAAATATCCGTTAAAATCAAAGCTATAATCAACATTCTTTTTCAGTTCAATTAATTCATTACCTATTTCAAATCTATTGTTGTTATAAGTGCATGAATAAATGTATATATTGTTTTTATTGGCAACTGGAAAAATACTTTGATTCTTTTCATCTATTACAAAATACTCGTTGTATAATCCATCATAATCATATGGAAGAATTTCCTTTTTAATAATTTCTCCATCGTAAGTATAAAATATTAAATTAAATTCTAAAGGAATGCTATAATCAAATCCTTCTATTTCTAATTTAATTTTTTCTATGGTTGTAATAGCAGAAAAATCTATAACATTATCTTTAAATTTAATTTTGTTATAAGTATTAGAATTATTATATAAATTAATAAGATTATCTATATGGTTATTTTTAGCTTCTATAATAGAAGTATATATATTAACGTTATATGGATCTATTTTGTAATTAAGAACTATTCTTAATTCTTCATTTAAATTATTTTTAGCACAACTTAAAGTGTTGATTAAATCTTCTATAGTTAAGTTATCTAACTTTAATTGTTTATTTGTTAGAGCAGATCTTATTTTTGTTTTTTCTTCATCGGTTTTGAATAACAAGAAATCATCTGTTGTATGCAAAAAAACACCCCCTTTAAAAACAGAGAGGAGAATTACTCCTCTCATTATTATTTAACTTCAAAAGTGGAAATAGAGAATTCCCATTGTTTTCTCATAGATAATTTATCTGAAATTCTTAGAATATTCCAATTATCATAAGAATTTTGTTCTCTATATAAGATAACTTCATTTTCTCTTTTCTCAGGCATAGAAGATATTTCTAAAAGATTATTACTTGCATCTATGTTACATAATACTTTCTCATCTTTTACCATGATTGTATATTGATTAGAAGTTAAACTTACAATATGATAATCTTCATCTTCTTTTATTAATTCAAATATTTTATCTATTCCATGTTTTTTAGCTTTTACAACAATATGAAATCTTTTTAAAGTAGAACTACTTAACTCATATCCTTCTTGAACTTTAATGCCATCTACATAAATAAAATAATCAACATCAGGAATTTTATTTATTATTTTCAAAGGGGTTGGTTCAACTATATTTTTTCCTTTTATTAGATTAGCAAATATAGGCTTAGGTATATCTTCTGCAAATATTTTTACATAAGAATGAACCAATTCGCTTTTATTACAATAAGGATTATCTGATGGATTATCAGTAGTTGTCATAACAAATATATCGTATGTATCATCTGGTATAGGTAATTGAATTTCAGAATTTGTTATAGAGTTTATTCTACCTTTAATTAAAGATGTATTCCATTTTTCTTTATCAAAACTATAATAGATATATTTTGCTTTTGCTGGATCTTCTACTGTAACTTTCCATTTAAGTATATTGTTTTCAGGTACAACTGTTTGCCCATTAAAAAATTCAACATGTGGAGTTTTAAGTTTTTCAACATCAACTAAAATTTGAATTTTTTCACTTTCAGTATAAATTCCACTTCTAGTTCTATATCTTAAGTAAATATAATACTTATCATCTTCTTTAATTAACTTATTATAATCTAAATAAAAAAATGTATTATAAGTCTTTAAGAAATTTATATTATCATAACTTATTTCATAATAAGAAGCATTATACATAAACTTCCAAGAAATCTTATTAGAATTAAGTGTTATATTATTATCTAAAATATTATCAGATATATTGTCAGGAATATTTCTATCTATTTGGAAGAAATAATCATTTGCTTCAAAAGTTCCATAAATAGATTCTGCTCTAACAGATAATCTATATTGTCCTGTAACTAAAAAGTTATTTATATTATCATTTACCACTATTTCTAATTCTTTAGCTTCTCCAATATCCATATAGAAGTTTTCATTAGGACCTACAGGAACTAATAAACCATTACTAGCAGTTGCTATATTATAACTTTTTACAACTTCAAAATTACCAATATTATCAAATTCTATTTTGTCTAATTTAACATAATACTTAACTATTTCATCACTACTAGACATCCAACTAATTCTTATAGATGGATCTCCATATGTAAAATAAACTTTATTGGAAAAATCAAATATAGGAGCCAATCTAACAGAAGTGTTTAAAAAGAATTTATAAAATCTAACTGCTGATATATTAGAACTTATTTCCTCTATAACGTAAGCTAAGACTTTATAACCATCCGTTTCAAATGTTTTACCTTCTATTTTAAATCCATCAAATGTACTACTATTATATTGAATTTCTTGAATAGTTTTATTTTCCCATAATTTATAATTATCTTTTGAAAAATCATAATTTTCTAAATCTTCTATATTGAAAAATTTATAATAAACTTTATTTATGTCAGAAGTAACAGAAGCTACTATATCTACTGTTTTAGAAATAAATTTAGAAGGGTTTAAAAAATAAACTGTTCCATTTACTTCTGTGTCTATATAAAAAACTTTTTCTAAAGGATCACTATATCTATTTAATGGGTCAACCGCTGATATTGTAAATAAATATCTACCATCTTTTATATGAGTTTCTTTTTCACTTTCAGTAAGAGAATCCATTACATTTATTACATTATTTGAATTTTTAAATAAAATTATTTTATATTGAGAATTTAAAGGAGTAGAAAGGAAATTTACAACAAATTTATTGATTTTAAATTTATCTATATGTTGTTCAAAATTAACTATGTCATCATAACAGTTTGTATAAACACTATAACCTATATTAGTAGAATTTAAACTAAAATATTCTAATCCATTATTGTTAGTTGGTATCATAGATGTAATGACAGGATTTCTTTTAACTAAAGTAATATAATAACTAAAATATCCTTTATAAGCATTATCATTTCCAAATTTATCTATGGTAATAAATCTAAGTTCCCATACACCTTCTTGTTGAACATCTACTTTACATTTATCAGCTATTTTATCAAAGGTATAAATCCCTACTTCTGTAGGCAATGGTAAATCATTATAATATTCATTTCCAGAAGGATCTATTAATATAATTTTATAATGTTGCCCTACTTTATCTTCAATTATAGCTTCACTGTGAATAGTTTCAAACACTAAATCATTTAAATCTTTAGCATAAGCATATTCATCATAACTTTTAGGATTAATTATAGCTACTTTGTTTTCTATTTCTTTACAAGTAATAGAGTTAGATGGATTAGAAACTGTATTTAATTCTACAGTAGGAGATTCAAATTTATAATTTTTTAATCCATCAGGATGTCTAAAACTATATTCATAAACTACAAGATTATAAAATCCTTCTTTATAAACATCACTAATTCCATCTTCCTTTAACCATTCAAGAGTTAATTCTTCATATTCAGAATCATTTGAATCAACATAAAAAGGACTAGGATGTTTTATAGAAGTTGTATATTCATATTTTATTCCATCTTTAGAATGTTTAAATTGATAATAGAATCCATCTGAATCTTGGCTCTTTTTTATTTTCCATTTCATAGGAATATAAGGTTTATTTGTAAAAAGATACTCTGGAATAACAACCATTTCTGATAATAAAGTAAATGTAAATATATATGGATCAGAAGCGTTACCACTATTATCATAAGCTATTATTTTGCATTCATATTCTCCGTTCTCCATAGCAACATTATTCTTAAAACTGATTGTTCCATTCTCTTTATCAGACTGTATTACATAATCTGGATAATTATTGTAAACGCTTTTTATAGGCCTAAAATAAAAGTGAGCTTCTTTATAGTTCCATCCAGAATATGATTCACTTCTTTTATTATTTGTTATTTCAATGTTTAAATACTTTTTTGTTACTAAGATATTTCCATCTTCTATTCTATAATCTTCTTTGTTTAATTCTATCTCTGGAGTTTCAGGTTTTGAATTATAAACAAAAAATTTTATTTCTCTATTATTTGAACTAACACCAGTAGCGTTAAAAGTTTTAATATTCAAAACATATTCTCCTTCATTTGTTAATATATTTCTTGGAATAGTAATTTTGTTTTTATCAAATTCGTTTCCTTGCATATTAAATGTTGTAGGTTCAAGAACATAATTATCTTTATATTTAATAGAATATTCTATTTTAATAAAATTGCTTGTTCTTCTTATCATTATTTCTAAAGGTTCATCTAAATTAGATCTCATATAATAATATAAAGAGATATTGTTAGAATCAACATTTGAATAATCTGATAATGCTATTCCAGTAAATGTTTTGTTATCAGGATGATAACAACTTCTACAATCCCAAGGGGTAGGTTTATCTATCTTATAAAATTCTCCTACAGTACCACTTTCTCCAAATTGCATTTCTTGGTTTCTTACTAATCTAATTGAAGATAAAGGAATATTTTGTTGTTCATGTTTAGGTGAAAACTCAATTGTATTTGTTCCTCTTAGTTTATGGTACTTATCATATATTTCTACAGTAACAGAATAAGGATTATTGTTTGGTCTATACCATAAAGGAATAGTAATTGAATTAGCCGAAGAAAATATAAATTCTTGTACAGAACTATCAAATGTTAATGAAGCATTAGTACAATAACCTTCTAAAAACTCACCTTTTTCATCAAAATCATATTGAAACTTTTCTGAATAATCAGGATAAGTTGTATCAAAATATTCTCCATTATTATAAAATATTTTTGGATTTTCCCAAGGATTTAAATACTCATTAAAAAAATAATCAACAAATTTAACATTTAATTTTACTTTAGAATAACATTCATAACCAGGAGTAGTCCATTTAATTGTAGAAAACATTTCATTACTGTTCATTGCTTCTGTATAATCTATTTTAGGAATAAAATCAAATGATGAATATAAGAAGGGATAATTTTTAACATTAGTTTCAAAAATTTTAACATAATAGTTATATTTATTGCAGTATATCTTTATATTTACATTTTGATCTTTATTATTAATAGAAGAAAAATTAACTATTTCAAAGTTATTATTTTTTGTAAATAGTTCTTCTTTGTTGTTTATTAATATCTTATATTCAAGATTTTCACTACTTTTATTTTTAAAAAATAGTTTTAAAGAATCTGTTTCTGAATCATATTTATCTTTAAAATCATAAATTTCAATTATACTATTATTTAATCCTTTTTCCAACAACTGAGTTCTAGTAGAACAAAGGTCTCCAACAGTATCTTCTTTTACTACATATTCTAATTTAAATAAATAAGTATCAAAGTAAGAAATGGTAGGAATAAAGAATTCTAATTTTCTAATGACATCTTTATCATTTTTGCATGAAGCTATTTCTTTGTCATTATAAAAAACTTTAACTTCCTGAAGAATTTTATATGGAAGTTTAGGATATAAAACACATTTTGCATATTCACCATAATCTTCCATAGATAAAGCGAATTGAATAGAATCATTTAATTCTAATGCAGTTTTTTGTCTATACACTTCTACATCGTTTAAATATATTGACATATAATATATCTCACTAATATATTTAGGTCCTTCATTAATAGTAAATAAGAATCTTGTAGGTGATTCTATATCAACTAAAGTTATCTTATGTCTATCATCATAGTTTCCTATTATATAGAAATCATATTTATGTAAAGGATTATTCAATAGTTTAAAATCAATTAAATTATGATAATAAACCTTTTCTCCTTCTTTTAAATTGTAAAACTTATTTATATCTATATGAAATGGATATTCCATACCATCTTTATCTGTTAAAAGAATAGTATAGTAATGTTCTGGATTAGTTATTGGGTCTAAAGGGATAGAAAAAGTAAGCATATCAAAAGGAGAATCTATAAGGTTAATAGGATTATTAAGTAAATTATGATTTATAATTTCTCCGCATGCGGAATTTTTATCCCAAGACTTAATAACATCATATCTATGTAGATTAGCATAATAGCCACTAACTACTGCATAATATTTGTCATTATTCTTTATAACTTTTACTTGCATATTTTCTCCTTTTTAATATCTTAATTCCATAGGAAAATGACTTTCACTGATTTTCCAGTTATGACTTTGCCCTACCCCTAAATAAATATTATCTCCATGCCCATGATTTTTGAATCCTCTTCCATAGAAAAGCTTATGAGAATGTCCTTCTACATCTACTACGCTACAATCAATACTACACCAACCATCGCTCCTTGTGTCTTGATAATAATATAAATGACATCTTCTTATAGATTGATCAGCTAAAGAAGTATCAATTTTACCCTCTGCAGTTCCCCAACCACTCCATAAACTTACAGTGCATATTAATTGATTGCTATTATTATAAAATTTAGCCCAAGACCACCAGTTACCTTTGTCTCTATGAATTTGTCTTTTCATTACTATTTTAGACATAGGTTTTATAGGATCGTTTAAATATACAACTGTAGAACCTTGAGTAGCTTTTAAAGTATAACCACTTTTAGCAGGTTTATTAGGAGTTAAAACAGCATACTGATTTCCAACTTTTAAACAAAACGCTGTTGATGGTTTACGATCTATTAAATCATATTTAGTTCCTTGTATGCTAAGTTTATCAGCCATTATACTCTCACCACTTCAATCTTCCATCCACCTAAACTAAAGCTATTAGCAGTTAAGTTATTAGTGTTTAAAGTACCACCAATAGTCCCACCAGAAGATTTGTGAAGATATTCTCCTAATTTAGTATTAACCGCACTAGGTGTACAAGCTGTACCAGTTTCAGAATTAATAGAATTTTGTAATTTAACTATTCCTTTTACTCCAGTTGTAGCATTAGGTATTCCATTTAAATCATAAAAATCATGAACATGGTTTTTTAATGCTAATGCATCACCAAAACTCTTAACCGCTAATGGGGTAATAGCAGTATTATTAGAATCAGAAACTGAATAGGCAAGAGAAACAATTCCTTTATTGCTTTGTGTAGCAATGGGAACATTTTTTAATTCAGCAAATTCGTGTGTATGAGAAACACCTGAAAATTCTCCTAATGTTTCATTTACAACTTTAATTATTTTTTCATATAAAGCGTTTGCTCCAGCAGTAGAAAAAGCAATTTCTCCATTATTAATTCTATAATCATTAGATATATTTACAGATAAACCTTCATCTTCTTTTAATAAACTGCTATTCTTCAATTTAACAGGAAGGTTACCATTATTATCTAAATGAACTTTAGAATAAGGAACAGGATTAACAATAACATCTTTTATAGGAACAATAGTATTATTAGATAGATAATCTTTATAATCCATTTCTAATTCTGGCATAAATAAAATTACCTCAGAAATAGAAGTTGCATATTCTGATTTTATTTGAAGTATATTAGATTTACTAATATTTGAACTTTTTAAATCCAAATCTTCTATTATTTTATCTTCAGTTATGTATGTAGCTATAATTTTATCTTTTGAATATTCTAAAAATACTGTTATTTCATTTCCTTGAAACTCTGGCAGGTTAATTTGATAAGATACATTATTATAAAATAAAGTTCCAACATTTTTCCCATTAGAGTTCGTTTTTAGTTTTAGCATGATTGTTTTATAATAAGGAACAGAATTGAAGTCAAAAGTAATTTGAGAATTGCTAGAAACAGTTGGTAATAAATTTGATAATTCAAAATTGCATTCATCTTGTTTTAAATAATTATATCCTTTATAAGTATAGTATCCATCTTTGTATGGAAGATAACAAGAGACGGCAGAATAATCTAAATCTATATTTGAATTTTTACTAAATACATGCTTAATATCAACTTTTACTATTGAGTATTTAATAGAAGGAATAGAAACTATACTATTATTTAAAGAAACAGCTAATATATTACGTGAATTTTTAGTTAAAGAACTTATACCTTTATTAAAACCATCATAATTAACTACTGTACTTTCTAAATTAAATATTCCACTTCCATTATCAAAATAAGTAAATATATTATTTCTTCCATCATATAAAGCAAATGTATTATCATTTATTGCACAAATTCTTACATCAGTAGTAATATCTATTCCAACGTTTATGCTTTTTGCATATTGACCATTTGGAACTTTATTAATAACATGAACTCCATCTATTAAATCTACAAAGAAAATATAATTGTTAGAAATATCAAAGTCAACTATTTGATTTCTAGTAGCAACAACATCAATGAAAGTACTTTCTGAGTCAGAGTAAACACTTCTATATATTTTGTTTTTAGATTTAATATATACATACATTTCATCACATAATATCTTTTCTATTTGTATTTCTTCTCCAAATAAAAGATTGAATAGTTTAACTTCTTTTGTTTTAAGATCTATATGATATATTCTATTATTTTTAACTCCATAACATTCTCCAGAAATATAATCTAAGCAAAACTGATCAAAAGAATTATTTATAATAATATTTTCTTTATTTGTATAATATACAATTTCTTTTCTTTGATTTAAACCTAATAATCCATCTTTATATTTATAAACATTTGTCAATCCATATGAATTAGATATATTCATAGTAGCGTTAGATGTTCCTATTATTTGATAAATAGAATCATCATACCAAACATAATCATATTTATCATATTGATTGCTTACTTTATATATTCCTTTAAATTTTGGGCCTAATATATTTTTTATCATTTTTTCAAAATTAATAGAATAATCTAAAGTTTCATTCCATTTATTAGCAGTAAAATATGGATCGTTGGCTTGAACTTTAAATTGATTAATTTCGTTGTTCATCTAACACCTCTGTTTTTTTAGACATTGTAAATTTGTTTGAAGAATAATTAGCTATATTTTTAGGAGAAATACTATTGTAAGAATAATTATTTCCAGGATCTTTAAAGTTTCTAGAATAGAAAGAATTTTCATCTGTTCCTAAAGAAACTACTTTGAATAGTGGAGTCTCTATATAGTTTGACAAATTATTGCAAGGTAACAAAGCTATTTCGCTAGGATTCATAGAAAATATAGTTAATATTCCTCTTTTATTACTTTTAATTAATTTTCCATTATAAGATAAATCATAATATGTATTTATTTGAAGAGAACTAAAATCTATTGAATCAAAATCTATTTCTTGATTTTTATTAGATATATAGACTATACTATTTCTATCTTCTTTAAAAAATGTTATATTTCCATCAATTATCAATGATTTATTAGAATCTTCTGTAATATAAAAATCATCTGATTTATAATTAGGGTGATTTACTTTTAAGTAAAATTTACTTACGTTTAATTCCAATTCAAATTTAGTATTTAAATCTTTAGTATTAAAAGTAATCTTGTTGGTCGTTTCATCTTTTTCATTATATATAAATAACTCTAAATCAAAGTTTTCTATTATATTTTTATGGCTCTTTAATGTAATAGTATTAAAAGTTGTTGATTCATTTAAAGTAATGTAACAAGTATCATCAAAATAATAATCAAAATCTATATTTTGATAAGAGTCAAGAGGAGTAAAATAATTATATTTTGCATCTTTAGTATTATAATAATATTTCTTATCTTTCTCAGCATGAAAATAGTAAATATATCCATTTTTAAATTTCTTAGTAATATATTTAACTATTTCTTTATCAGTATGATCAAATATCTTTATTTCTGTTAAATCATCAGTTTCTATAAATGTTTTATAAAATAAAGGTATATCATAAAACTTATCTGTAATCATAAGGCTATCATTATAAGGCTTAGTTAACTCCAACGAATCATTTATTTCAACAGTTATATTTCCAAAACTATTTGAATCATAATATATATAATCTTTTATATTAGGAATAAAACAATAAAAATCTGAATCTTCTTCATTATCAGAAATTTCTATTTTATCATTTTTGCATTTAAAATATATTTTTTTATTTTGATTTTCTATCCAAAATTTAGTTATATATCCTTTGCTATTAATTAAATCAAACTTAAAAGAATCAGTCAAAGTGTATACAACCTTACCTTTTCCTCTAGAACAAAGCTTACCATCTTTTAAATCATATTGAGTGTTACAATAATATCTATTATTATTTAATTCAACAACAGATGAATTTGAAATATCTACCATTAAATTACCAAATAAAAATCTTTTTGAATTCCAATCAAAATAATTTTCAAACACTATGCTTCTTCCATCAAAATATGGTTGATGTTTTATTTTAATTTTAGAAGAAGAGTCATTTATAATGTTTTCTATAATTTGATTATTATTAGGCAATTCAAAAACTTTATTTCTTTTATCTATAGTTTGTTTAAAAACATAAGCGTCTTTAGCTGTCAAATCAAAAGAATAAGGTTTGTTCGGAAACTCAAATTTTTTAAATTTAAAATATAGATTGCAGAATATAAACTCATCATATGTAGGTATATTTACTTTTTCTACCAAAGTATACACACCTTTTATTTTTTTAAATAAAGAAGCAGTTTCTTCGGTAATTTCTATTCTATAATCACCTTTTTTAAAATTTTCATATTTAAAGTTACCATTGATAGAATAATATTCATCTGAAATAGAAATATGATAATCTTTTAAATAAGATTTAACTTCTCCATCTTTTCCAAGAAGAGTGTTTGGTAGACTATTGAAGTAGTTTAATCCTCCGTTTAATGTATTATCATATTTATTTTTAAATAAATCTAGGAAAAGAGGATTTTCTCTAGTTGATATTTTTCTAGAATTAATCTTAAAATCGTTTAGACCTAAAAAATTCATAGTGTTATACATATTTAAAAAATTATTTTGACATTCTTCTAAAAAATGTTGTTTATAATTTTCTAAATCACCTTGATGGTTAAAATATAAGTATTCTCCATCTTCAAAATAATATTTCTTACACATAGTTATTTTATTAATAGACAAATCATCTTTTAAAAACCAAAATTCATTATCACAATAATATTCCAAACTACTTATATTTTCGTTAATTATAACATCGTTAAAACAAGCTTCTAAATCTAATTTTGATTCATCTTCGTTATATTTTATAAAATCTTTTCCAAGATGAGAAACAATAAAATGTTTTTTATTATTAATTTCTAAAATCATAAATACAAAATAGTCTTTATCTATTTTAAAATCAATTACTTTACAATCTTTAAAATCAAAATAATACTCTGTAGGACTATTAGAAATAGTAGGAGTAAAAATAACATAGTTATCTTTAAAATGATACATATATTCTTTTTCAATATCTTTTGAATAAAGTTTTATTGTTTCAATAAAAACATTATTTTGTTTAACTATATGATCTATTTCCTCAATAAGTTCTATACTATTAAAATTCTCATAGTTATATTTATCCATAGTTGTTTTTTTATATCCATAACTTTCAAGCATATCTCTAGATGCTTTAGAGTTGTAAAGCTTAGTTAATAAATCTGTTCCTTTTTCTTTAAAACTATAATTAGCTCTCAAAGAATAGATTGCATTAAGATTATTAACTCTTTGATCTATTATTATTTGTATTAACTCTTTTATATTACTATGGTCAGCCAATATACCTTCTGTTTTTGTTTTAACATTATTACAAAAACTTTCAACTAATAAAGAAGCCATTTAACCACCTACTCAATAAACCCTAAAGTGATTACATCTGTGCTTTCTATAGTTTTTTCATCATATATGTTTTCTATAGAAATAGGGATTTTATAATTAGTTCTAAAGTAGTATCTTATAGAAATATTTAATTGATTATAATCAATAGATAAATTTGAATCGTTATAATTATCAAATACATTTTTTATTGCATAAATCAAATCAGTTTTAGAAAGGATGAGATTGTTATTAGAATCTGTTTTTAAAAGGCTTAAAGTTTCATTTAATGCAGAATTAATTAAGGAAGTTATTACTTCATAATCATCTCTTAAAAATAATTGTGATTTTAAACCATCAAGATTAACTTCTACAACATTTGGTTTTAAAAGATTAATTTTAGAGGATTTAAAATAATCAACTACATAATTATTATATTTTATAATTTCATCTATCTCTGAAAGATTGTTAGGGAAAATAATTATATTTGAATATCCATTTTGATCATCTATGTATACAGATTTTATTCTTGTATCTTTAAGTAAAGTTAATTCTATTTTTTTTAAATTGGAATAACCTAAATTTTGAAGAACACTTTTAGATCTTTCCATAAAACTTATATCACTTTCAATTTCGTTAGGAGTAATTTTGTAAGATATAAGCTTTAATTTTTTAGGTAATTCATAAGATAAAATTAAATTTGGATTACTTATTTCTATTGAATTATTGTCGAAAATTAATACTCCATTAATTGAAAAAATAGGATTATTTATTTTTTTTGTTGTAAATATCTTTTGAGCATATAATATTGTTTTTTCTTTTCCAATAATAACTTTTCTTATATTTCTATAGTATTCATTATTATAAGAAAATATAGCTTCATCTTTTATACTTATGTTTTCTTGAGAAGAATTATACATTAATTCAAATTCATAAACATCATTATTATTTCCTCTAGTTCTATACATATTGAAATAATTTAAAAATCCATCTAAGTTATCATCTTTTAAATTTTCAAAAGTATGAGCATTTAAAAATTCTAAATTTTTATTATCTAAATAAGATGAAAACTGATTTAAAACATTTAAAAACTCATAGTCAAATGAACCAGAATCTATTTGTATTCCAAGTCTATCTTGAATCTTCTCTATCATAATATCTAGATTTTCTTGTTCAGTAGCCATTTTACTCCTTTCTAAATTTCTATAGTTCTAAATAATAAACTAACATTAGTTTGAGAATTTACTTTATAATAAAATCCTATTGTAAAAGTATCACCTTTGTTTAAAAAAGCATAACCAACTTTGCTTCTTATAAATGGAAGTTTTGAAAATATTTCATCAAGTTTATTATCTATATATTCTTTGATTTGAAAATCATCATATGTATTTCTTTTATATAATATGAATTCATCTCTAAACCAATTTTGATGTTTAAATTTTGTAAGTATTATAGTTTTAGCAATATTTATATTCGTTTGAACATCTTCGCCGAAAATAAAATTTGTAAATGTATTAAATTCTTGATCTATATTTAAATCGCCTTTTTCATTTATTGCAAAAAGCATTATTATCCTCCTAAAGCAACGCCAATAGATTTTTTAACTACTTCTTTAGCTATAAAAGAAAATGAACTCGTTTGATTAAATACTCCTGATAATTTTTGTAATAAACCATTAGCTGTATTTAAAACGTTATAACCTGACATAACATTAGTAAAAATAGTTTTGCTAGGAAGAACCATATTTGGAGTAAATGCTGTACTAGGTATATTTATTTGTTTGTTTAAATAATCAGTTACAATACCACTATTCTTTTTAAAAAATTCCCATTCAGTATTTAATTGATTTACTTTTACATTTGCTCCACCAAGATCTTTTACATTCACTTTTTCAGATTTCATAGTGGTACTTTCATTACTTAACTTAGCCATTATTCGTTCCCTCCATTCTGTCCAAATATTCTTAGAGCAATCATTTTATTAATTAAGAAACCTAATTTTATATTATCTGTAATTCCTATATAAAATATAGAATTCTCTTCTAATAATGTTTTATCAATACCTTTTATTCCTGTATCGGCAAAAAATATAACATCTATTAATTTATCAGAATGACTATCAAAAAATGATTCTATTTCATTATTTCTATAAGAAGCAGTTGTCATTTCATTAGCATTAATTGTTTGATTAATAATTTCATTTATTTTATAATCAAAAGTCATAGTCATCATTTTAGAGCTTATAATAGAAAATATATTATTATCTTCATTTGTTTCTATTACTCCGTTAAAATATAATAGACCTTCTGCATAAAACTTAGAAGGATCTATATCATAGATTATTCCACATTTATTATTTAATTTCATTGTATCCCTCCAAATATTTAAATTTAAGCAGAAAAAAATATATATTGCAATTTTATGAAATGAAACCCTAGAGATTATCTAGGGTTATTATTATTTATTTCAATTTTTAAATACACAGGAAGATGATCACTTATTAATAGTCTATTTTTAGAATGTGCATAATCATTTCTTCCTCCAGTTACTTTAATTCCAATCTCTTTATTGTTTTCTAAGTTATCAGAAATTAAAACGTTATCATAAAGGTTAGATATAGGTTCTTCTTTTGTAGTTAAGGTTGTAGGTCTTTTCACAAGTTGTTTAAACGGCATATCTTTGTTCATTTTATAGTATTCATTTTTACGACTTCCTGTAGAATCAGAAGGCTTACTCTTTTCATCATCATTGTCATGATTTACTATTTCCAAGTTGCAATCAGCCATTATAATGTAGCCTACTCTTTTACCTTTGTGCACAGTTTCATCTTCGTTATCTTTACTGTTATATTTTTCAGTATAGTATTTTAATAATTTGTCTATATTAGATTTTCTTATTTTTTCATCAGCTCCATGAATGTTATGAAACCATATAACTTTTAATTCTTCTGGAGGATTTTGCTTTCTTATTCCTTCATAAATTAAATCTCCACTTGCAGTTCTTTCATATCCAGAATATTTAATATTGTTAGGAACTAATTTTATTGTAGTCTCCATAACATTTCTATCACTTAGTTGTATTGGAGCAACAGAAGTAAATATTTTTTCAATTTTATTATTAAGCTCATCATGTACGATGCAACCATATTCTTTCAAGTTAGTACCGTTTAACAATAAATATTCTTCTTTATTAGGAGCTTTAAGGTTATTTATAAAAGTTTTATAATTATAATCGCCATGTTTAAAAGAATCATATAGTTCAACTAAAAAAACTAAATCATAAGCATGATCGTAAATTAATGAATCAACAAATGACTCTTTTAATTTTACACTTTCATTTATATCTTCTTTTTTTGTAGATATATCTTCAGTTTTTCTCATTTGAATATTGAAGAAGCAAAGGTTAATAGAAGCAGATTTATCTACAACTCCAGTATAAGGATTATAGCTTTGCATACTTTTAATTTCACTAATATTAGAATCAACTTTTTGACCAAATACAGATTCTATTTGTTTTCTAGCAGTTATACCTAATAATGGCTTTAATAATTCATGAATTCCCATTGTATAAATAGATAAAGTAAAATCTGCAATAAAAGCTATTGATTTTTTACTAAACCCCCAAATAGCATCTATACAATTATCTACACCTATTATTAAAGAATATTGTAAAGATTTAAAAAACGAAGTGTAAAATGTATCAGGAGTTTCAAAGAAAACACATTTTAAATTTTTAGGAATTTGAACTTTACCTTTAATAATCATAGGCATAAATCTTAAAGGAACTGGAGTAGGAATACCAGAATTGTCTGAAAATTGAGAAACATTTTTTAATAATTCTCCATCCATATAATGAAATAAATTTGTATATTTTGGAGATTGAGTTAAAAACTTTAAATAACATTCCATAATTTTTTCTATTACTTTATTTTTAGGACTCATTTCATTGTTGGTTATATCATTTGAATCAACGACATATTCTCTCTCTATTTGTTTTCCAAATTCGTTTAACAATTCACTACCTATTTTTGTAGCATAAGTATCTAATATAGGATCTTTAAAATCCCATACTGCTTTAATATTTGCAATAGTTATAAGTCCTCTAGTATCTAAAGTATGTTCAAAGCTATCTACTCTAAATATTCCGTATGTAGAACTAGAATCATCTAATAATGTTATAGTATCTCCTATTTCTATTCTAGGATTATATTTCATAAATATTTTTCCAGTATAACAATACTCTAATTGTTTTATTAAAAAAGTAGACATATATTCAAGTAATATAGCTAAAGATTTATATTTTAATAATTCTGGTTCTGTCAATTTATATTCAACCATGAAAGGATTTCTAAAATCTTCTATAAAACTATTATTTGAAGTTTTTTCTAAATCGAAAATAGATAAATAACTATTTTTTTTAGGTCTAGATTGATATTTGAATTCACCATCTAAACTAACAGTATTAATAACATTGTTATCCACTTCTATTTCTTGAAATAAAAGGTTATAACCAGAAATTGCAAAATGATTTTCTGAAAATTTTCTAACGCCATTTCTTTCAAGGTTTTTTTCTAAGTTGCTAGTGGCAATTTCTTTTTCTATTTCTTTAAATTCAGTATATGTTACAGAATCATATAATTCTGAACTTTTAAGATCATTTACAAGTTTATTATTAACATCTTTCAAAAGAGTGATAGGCGTTTGATATTCTAAAGGAAATTTTATAATACTTACAGAATCATTTTTGTTTCCATATTCGTTAGTATATGCAATAGGAACTCCTTCTGATGAATAGAACATATGAGCTCTTCCAAGAAGTATAGTAGAATAATCAGCGTCTTCTCTTACATCCCATATAGAAGCAACTTCCATATTTTCAAATGTATTCATAATAGTTCCAATATTTTCTTTTTCAAAAAATATCCCTATTGTTGCTTCTCTAAGAGTTCTTTCAACTTCTGGGGAATTTGTTATATTAGCAGAAACATTTACACCTTCTTCTTTTCTAATGGTTGATATCTGATCGCAAATATAACCAGTTAATGTAAAACTGCTTTTAAATGGATAATAATTTACTTCTCCATTTCTAATTATAATTTGGTGTCCACTATTACCCATACCAACAGGAACTTCATATTTTTTATTTTCGTCACCATCAAAAATAGACAATGCTGCTTTTATTCCTGCACCTATTGCATCTGTTATTTTATTTAAAAAAGTTTCTTTTTTTGGTGTAGTATCCAATGTGTATTCCTCCTAACCAACATATATAGCTTTTCCTGTATATTGACCATAACTACCAGTAGTATCATGTTTTAAAGAACTCTTAAAACGTAAATCTTCGAAATAAGGAAGTACATCTTTATCTAATGGATTTATTTGATTATTAAAAGAGTCAGTTCTAACTTCAAAATGAAGATGTGGAATATAAGTAGTTTCTGATCCAAAACCACTTCCTCCAATTTTGGCTATAACAGTCCCAGCAGTAACATTTTCTCCTTTTTTCCATATTTCTTTAGTTTTAGGGTTAATCAAACTACCTTTTAGTAAGTGCATATAACATGTATATAAAGTTTTTCCTTCCTTTTCATGTTTTATCTTTAGGTATCTTCCGCCACCTTCTTGACTGCTATTGAAAACTTGTTCTATTATCCCATCACCAGCAGCTAAAACATCTAAAGCTTGTCCTCCTTTACCTATATCTAATCCTTTATGTATAGAAATTTTTTTATTTCCTTTTTTATCAATTTTAACCCTTTGTTTACCTTTAAGTTCAGTTATTCGTTTTACTGTACAAGGGAAAGTAGTTAATAAACCATTAGATGTCGGAGCAGTTTCTACAATTGGATTTTCTGGTTCGGGTTGGACAGGTTTAGAAGAAGGTTTTTCATTGTTAACAGTATTTTCTTGTTTCTTTTCAACATATGTATCTTCTTTTTGTATATCAGTTTTTATAGGATAACTTGATCCAAAAGTAGTTATGCCATAAGTTTCATAATCATTATCTAAGTTGTTTAAATTTTTAAAAGTACTTCCTAATAATGTAGTTATAGTTTGTTCATCTCTAGCAGCAGTTGCTCCCATAACTTTTTGCCCATCTTTTATAATAATTTTATTATTTACTAATTTGCTACTTGTTATATTACTTAATTTTCCATCTAGTTTTTCAAGTATTCTTCTTGGTAACAATCTAAGTCCAAAAGAAGCAAACATAAACATACCTGCTTCCATACCAGATTTTCCATCTTTTTTTAAATAGTAAAATGGATTATTTAATTTAAGTTTATTAAAAATATTAAATAGATGATTGTTTGTATTAAATTCATCATTATAATTTTCAGATAAGCTAGATAATTTTTTAGTAAGTTTAGAACAAAATTCATTTATGTCTAATATTTTTTCAAAATTATTAAAAGTATTTTTCTTGAGATGTTTTTGAAAAGAATCTGGAACAGTTGTTAATCCAAAATCTGGATAATTTATATTATACAAAAGAGAAGCAAACGAAGTACATGTCAACACCATTATATTGTTACCATATTGAATGTTTTTTATAACACCATTGAAAACATTGTTAGAATGTAAATAACCAAGCTTAACTCTAATTTCATCACCAGGTTCTATTTTTAAAACTTCAACTTTTCCATCATTCATCTCTTTAACATTAAAAGAACCATCTTCTCCTACACTCAATATATGTTTTTTAACATTAATAATTTCTATTGTTGCAGTTTTAATCTTAGTTTTTGGATCTTTAGTAATACTAATGCTACTTATGTTATTAGCAAACAATTCATATTCATCATCTATATAAGTATTAGTTTCTCCTGCATATTCAGAAGTATAATGCTTTTTTATTATTGAGATTACATAATCTGGAAGTATAGCATTAGATGAATCAGTTATTACTTTAGTGATATTGTCTAAATTGTAAAACATATCATTGTGACCTATTATTCTATTTTTCATAATATCATTCAAATAAGTTTTACTTCCATCTTCGTTTGTACTTAAAAACAATTCTTTTCTATAACTAGCTATATCGCTATAATGAAATCTTTGAATGTTTCCTAAAGAATTAAAACCATAATCTTGTTCTGCACTTCCAAATTTTTCTATATGGGTAGAACAATATTTAGAACCATTTTTAAAATCTTCTTTAGCTTGAACGAGAAATTCACTTACATTAGAAAAAGCTTCTTTTTTTTCTTTTGTATTAATAACATTTTCTAATTCTACATATAAATCATATCTAGGAATTTTACTTCCGTAAAAATACAAACAATCTTTTTTTATAACTTCATCGTATGTTAAATACTTAGAATCATTTTGGTTTATATTTCCATTTGACAAAATAGTAAGATAGTAAGATGGAATTCTTTTTCCAAACAATGTTGTAAATAATTGATAAACACTTGAATCTATCTTATTTTCATTATTTTTCTTATACATTTCTTGCAATTGATTTGAATCGTACAAATTAGATGTACCATCGAAACCTTCAAGATGTTTATTATATTTTTTTAATTTTTCGCCTAAGTTTTGAGAACCTATAGTTATATTTTCCCCAAAATGATCAGTTCTGTATTTATTTTTCATTAATAAAGGAGCAAAGGAACAAGAAGAAAGTAATAAAATTTTTATTTGAGTATTAATAGAAAGTTTAGTGTTTTCGTATACTATTGCATCATTATTGCTAGATATATACATTATTAAAAAATAATTTAATTTTGTTAAAAATATATTATAAATTTTATCAATTATTTCATTTTTATTTTGAGATAAACTAAAAGATAATTCATTATAAAGTTCTTCTAATAAATCTGTAAAAGTTTCTTTATTTAATTTAGCCATTTTACCTTCATATTCTTCATCATTATATTCATAAAGTCTATCTATTTCGACAATAATACGCTCTATAAATCTTTCATCTTTGATAGAAGAAACAAAAGCGTGTAAAAGGTCTGAAACCATAAAACTTATAGAATTATGTATTTTAACAAAATCTATATCTCCATTTGTATAAACAAAATTGCTAGAAGATAATTGTTCAATATCATCAGATACCAAATTCATATTCATATAAATATCAAATAATCTATAATAAAATTCTTCATATATTTTAGAACATATACCAAAAGAAATAAACTTAGAATTTTGTTTGGTATTAAACAATTCTACACCAAGATTGTTTATTACATTTTCCATTAAATAAATAGATGAATTAGCATTTCCTTGTTTATATAAATTTTCACAAACTTTTTTATTGTACCTTTTATCTCCAACAATCATATAAATTGCAACAGAATCTAGGTAAGAATAAATGTTATAAGAATTTATTAAATCATAAAAAGATCTGAAATGTGTGTACTCTGGATCATTGTTTAATCCATTTGTTTGGGTTGTATATTTAACATCAAACACATCTGTTCCTATATTTATACTTGCATTTTTATCAAGTTGTTCTTCAACTTTTTTATTTTTATTCACAAGCTTATTATACACATCTGTGTTACCAAAACGTGTTGTTATAACTAATTCATCTTTATCACTACTATGATATCCAAATGATGTTTTAGAAGAAGAATAAGAAGCTAAAAAGTCTATTAAATAATATTTTTCTTCTCTAATATATTTATCATAACAGTATATAATTTTTTCATTTATTTCTAAATTCTCTTCTTTACTTAACCATCTTAAAAACTATCTTTTTAAATTTTATATATTTTTTATATTACACATATTACACCACTTTTTTCTTTGTAGGCAACAAATAGGCAACAAAATTAATTCAATAATTCTATTGCTTTTCTTAGCTCTTCAGTATCTTTATGGGTATATACTTTTTCTGTTATACTAAAATCAGTGTGCCCTATTAGTTTAGTTATAGCTGTAGAATTTGCATCAGCATTATTAAGCAAAGTAGCAAAGGTATGCCTTGTATCATGGATAGTATGAACTTGTAATCCAAAATCTTTCATTAACTTCTTAAATTTAGCTTTAAAATTATCGTAATTTAATTGTTTAGTTTTAGTTCCTGCAATAAAATACTCTTGTCCTAAAACCATATTTTTTTTAAACAAATCATAGATCTTACTAAAAATTGGAATAGTTCTAATTCCTGCTTCTGTTTTACTATGTTTAACTTTTATGATCTTATTTTCCAAATCTATATCTTCATTTCTAAGATTTTGTAATTCACAAATTCGCATTCCAGTATAGATTAAAATTAAAACTATATAGATATATTTAGATGATTTATTATTAGAATTAACATTTTTCCATAAAATATCTATTTCTTCTTTTGTAAAAATCTTTCTTTCAATTACTTTTTCTTTTTTTCCGAGTTCAATAAACGAAACTTTATTACTAGATATAAAATCATTTTTTAAAGCATAATCAAATATCATATTTAAAATACTTTTACAAGAAGATTTAGAGTTCCAAGAAGCATTCATTTCATCAAAAATATTTTGTAGTTCATACAATTTTATTTTAGCAATTTCTTTATCATTTAAAGGGTCAAAAAAACGTAATCTAAATTTGTTAGCTCTTATTGTCGTTTCTGCTTTATCAATTTTATAATTATTCCACCACAATTCTTTTATATCTTTAAAAGTTGTTTTGCTATAAAGCCTAGGATTTTTCAGATATTCAAATAAGGCTTCCTGTGCCATCCGTTTAGTTTCGTATGTTCCGACTACTTTTCTAACTTGCTTACCATCAAGCGTGTATCCAGTTGTAACTCTAACCACCCAAGGTCTTTTTCTTTTATCTTTCATCTTATATATATTACCAGTACCATTTTCATTTTTCATAGTTTTCCTCCGTCTTAGTTTTTAGTATCTGTTAACTTAAATTTATATGAACCACTCCTAATCCTTTGTAGTATAATAATTTGTCCAGAATTATTTTTCCTCCCTCGTTTTTG
>ERZ773142.435-NODE-435-length-39319-cov-8.16985_pt1 | contig 39319 bp, 39 predicted proteins | sample MGYA00580853_ERZ773142 | MGnify/ENA primary metagenome ERZ773142 (study PRJEB29015, sample SAMEA2737862) | human gut metagenome | biome: human gut; feature: human-associated habitat; material: faeces | place: China | collected 2012 ... | reverse complement strand
GTGCGATATGGGTATGGATCCGTGCCACTTTCTTCTTTTGCTTTTTATAACGGTTACTCCCCTGTTCGCAGTGGCTCAGTTTACGCTGCTCCCTTGCCAGCTTCTTCTGGGCTTTTGAGAAAAAATGAGGATATGCCGCATGATTTCCATTGGAATCTACATATAACTCCTTCATGGAAAAATCAAGACCAATCGCGGATTCTGCTTTCCTGATTTCGTTCACCGGTTCCTCGCAAGAATATAACAAAGCAGCATAGTATCGTTCATCTGCTTCCTGAGTGATGGTTGCACCTTTCAACTGGTAACCTTCCTCAATCTTCCGATGCTGTCTGATGCGGACCCAGCCAGCTTTTGGAAGTTTTAACCTTCCATTCTGTAAGACGATGTTTCCATTCACACAATTGGTTGTATAGCTTCTCACAGGTTTCTTTTTTGATTTGAATTTCGGAAAACCAACCGAGGCATCACGAAAGAAATTTTTATATGCAGTCTGCAAATGTAGCTGCGCATTGCACAATGCAAGACTAAGTACTAATTTCTGCTGTTGTTCAATCATAAAAACACTGCCTATACTTGATATCTATATTATATCAAACATAGGCGGTACTATCTACTTTTTCAGTGCCCTCCCTGAAGAGGATGGGGGAATTCTTGCAGTGTTATGTTAAAATTTCCTTCTCCTCCATTCCAGATAACAGCAATGCCTTTTTTGCAATCCGGTAATTTCGAAGAAGCATTCCATAAATCATAAGACTTTTGTTCCCACTGTCAAATAATTCTATGGCAAGCTTCATGCCTACCATGGGGTCAAATAGAAGCTTTGATGCCAATTCCCAGCTTTTTCCAATCGCAGCCGGTACCACCTGATTAATAATCTCTTCGCTTATCCCGGTCTCCATTGCGGCAAACGCGATCTGCTTGATGAAAATGGAAATCTGGTATAAATCAATACTTTCATCTTTTCCATCTCTCCGTTCCTGATATGCGTAGGCGCTCCGACTGATAAAGTACTGTAGCATCTTCTCAGAAACAGAACATTCCAATGAATGGAACGCCTTTTGAACCCAACATTGGTAAGACTTTTCATTAAGCTTGTCACAGCAAATTCCACTTTTTTTCTTCTAGAAATTCCAGTCTTTACTATTATCCAGTTTTTCCGTCCGAATAATCAAGCAGGATTCTTCCGGGCATTCATTTATCAACGGTAAAAACTCTATTCTAAGTCACCAACCACCAGTTGAACTGGTGGTTGGTGACTTAGAAATAAGTAAATAAATAGAAATCCGGAAGGATTCCCAAAGCCTGCGGATCCCTTCCGGATTATTCTATAGTTAGTACACGCGCCAAGTCCCACGGAGGTTCGGCTTGAAGCTCGTTTTACTGCTTGTTTCTTCCGTCCCAGACACCGTTTTTCTCTACATAGTATCCGTCTGGTGTTCTTTGTCCGGCATACATCATGCCTCTCTTTCCATCGGAAACCGGATTAAAATAGTACCATGCTCCATTGAGAAGCACCCAGCCGGTCTGCATGCCGTGTTCCAGATCCATATAGAACCAGCCGCCGTAATCCTCGTCTCTTAACCAGCCTGTCTTGGCATACCCCGTTTGATCAAAGGCCCACCAATTTCCGTTGATATGCTCCCAGCTATGTGAAATACCACCAGATTCACCCACGCTTCCCTTCGGGTAGGTATTATCTGCAAAGCGTAACCACCAGCCATGCTCATCCAGCATCCAATGGCTCTTTCCGTCATTGGCAAAGCTGTTTGTTTCTCCTGTGATAATTCCTGCCATACTGTCGATCGTTCCTTTGACCGAATCCTGTCTGATTACACCGCTGCCGAAGGTTTTATTCTGTCCGGAGGACGGGTTGTTGCGACTCGGTCTTTCCGGCTCATCCGAATCATCTGAATCATCCGTTCTGTTCGATTCGTTCGGCTTGCCTGCTTCGCCCGGTTTTTCCGTTTCATCCGGCTTATTTTCCGTTGCTGTCACTTCTGCCGTACCGGTCATCGCTGCGATCTCATAACGAGCGGATGCCCATTCATTCGGTGTAAATACCACCTCGTAGCTATGGGTGCCCGCCTGTGCCGTCTGCGCCGGATTCTTCCAGGCAAAGCTTCCGTATTCGGTGCTTCCTCCTGATAAGGCAGAATCACTCAGAGGACTTCCCGCCTTCACCGACGCTGCCGTCGGCCAGGTGATCTGCGGTGCAGCCACCTTTCCGATCGTAAATGTAAATGCAGCCGGAGCAGGCGTGTTGTATTTGGCCGCCCACTCCTGATGAGTGTCAAAATCAAACTCGGCTGTCATCCGGTGCGTTCCTACGGATGCGACTCCCGGCTTTGGCAGGTTGAGAACCGCAGTTCCAGCTTCCCCTACAGGGATCGTATCCGGATTCTGATTTCCATTATCATAGAAGTGGATCATACCCTGCAGCTTATCATCATACGCTCCCTGAATACTTGCAATGATATCAAAATCATCCTCGTAGGTTCCGAGAATCCCTTCCGGCTGCTGCACTCCGGTACTCCGGTTCACAGCCATTAAGGTAAGGATAAAGGTTCCTTTTTCAATGGTGATCGTTTCCTTTGCCGCTGTGCTTGTGCCAAGGTAATTTGTTCCGTCTGCCATGGTGATGCTTACCTCTGCAGAACCCGTGCCTTTGATGGACACCTGACCCTGTGCATCCACGGTGAAAACCTTTTCATCGGAGCTTGTATAGGTCAGAGCTCCATCTCCCACTACCTTCACACCTGTCAATGAAAAGCTGGCATTTCCATAGGTTTTTTCTCCAGTCCATGCTTTCGGATCGATCGAAACCGACCCCTGTATCGGACGGATCGTTCCGGTCGTCTGAGCCGGATATACCACACGGTAATTCTGCAGATTCACTGCACTGCCCTCGGTCTCAATGACTGCCTCTGAAGGATCAATGGTTACCGTCTTACCGGTTCCGGCATTGGCATCTGCAAAGCTTCCCTTCAGGCCACGGATCGTGTAGCTCTGACCCGAAGCTCCTATCTCTACCGTCGCCTCTAACGCAATATCGGTCCTTCCGTCATAGTCTTTTTCAATAGGTGTCGAAAGAACTGCGGTCAACTCTTTCGGAGATATCTCCGGAATCACACTTTGGGTCAAAGGTTTTCCATACTGCCCTTCTGATGTTTCAGTCGGTATAAATTCTACCTGATATGCAGTGGTTCCCTTTACCTCCGGATAAATGGAGGAAGCAGGCGTTCCTTTCTGATCCTTACTGAAGCTCCATGTTCCAGAAACCGGCGTTCCACCATAATTAACAACCTGAAATCCCGCTGCCAGCTGTACCGGAATCTTATCCAGCGTCTGTCCATAGGTTCCTTTCGTTTCAAAGGATACTTTGCCGGCGGGACCGTCGATCAGTAATGTATCCGGTGTTGTCACCGGCAAACGATCAGCCGACTTCGATGCAAAGCTACTGCCTGTTGCTTTCACACGAAGGGTTACGTAATACGTGTGAGCCGGCTTCGGCGATGTAAACGTCCTCTCCGACTGCCACTTCTTAGGCTCATCAGACTCAGATTCGGCAATTCCGTACTCGTAACGGGAATCGGCCTGTCCCTTTACCCTGATAGAGTAGCTGTCTTTCGTTACATCTGTTCCCTGTATCGGGTTTGGTTTTGCCGGTCTTGCCGGAATCTTTATCTCGGTTGCAGCGCCTGCTGCTGCGGAACCTGCGGCTGCCTTGCGCACATACAGGGTCTTGGTCGCACTCTCCGGCTGTTTATCCAGAATTTCTGTCAGAGAAACCTCGCCGCCTGCCCGGATTCTTTCCCTGGTTGTGGCATCCTGAGATTCCGCATATTCCAGATCATACAGAGCCATATTTTTCAGGACTTCCCTTTGATAATCAATAGAGGTCTGTTCACGCTCCAATACATTCTCATCCTTACCTGCCTCAACCTTTCCGGTAAATTCCACACCGCCAAAGGAGGCTTTCACTGCCTCCGACGCCGGAAGGTACATATAGAGCTTTCCGCTGGCATCTGTCCGGACATCATGAAAGCGGTAGGAGCTTCCTTCAATGCCTGCTTTTTCAACCAGTGTATTATTCTCATAGATACCGGTCAGATCCGCTGTGGTGTAATAAACCGGGTCACCCTTCCCGTCTTTTGGTGTATTCTTCTGCCACGTTTTGCCTACCTATTCCCAGCCATAAATGATCGGTCGCGATATGAATCTATTCGCCCCTATCAAACAGATCGTTCCGCCCGCAATCGTCACATCAGTTTGTGGCCATGTAGAATTCGCAGCCCCCTTTCCAATATGGGCAGCGTCCCTACTCTGTGCTTCTTTATTATTTAAGCATATAGTGCCACCGTCAATCAGCACCTTCGATGAACTGTCTTTACCACTTCCGATGCAGGCTCCCGAAAAAGAATAGGCTGTAATCATTCCACCATGAATCTCAATATCAGCAGTTATCGTTTGGCTTCCAGGAGCATATCCATAACCGCTTCCAATTCCGGCACCATTCCACGAGCTTGCATTCACCGTTCCGCCTTCTATCACGATTTTACCGGTTCTTTCCTGGCCATTAGCACTTCCTGTTCCGATTCCGGCGCCATTCCATGTTGTTTCTGCAGTAACCGTTCCTCCGCTGATCCATATTTCTTTTACACTTTTTCCTACCGAAGCACCGATGGCAGCTCCCATAGAATGGGAATTTGTCATTTTTGCAATTACAGTCCCCCCCTGGATGTGAATGGTTCCTGCATCCTCTCCTCCATTTCCTCCAATTGCTGCACCCGTGTTGCTTGCATTATTGAGCACCTTTATGGAGCCCTGCTGTTCCGGCTCACTGTCAATCGTAAGCTTTGCATCCTTCGCCACGCTGATGCCGGCAGGTGAAGATTTCCCTGATTGATTAATCGAAATACTGTTTTCCCCTTCCAGATAGGTAGTCACCTGGGACGCTCCGTTTATCTGAATCGGTGCGATAGCCTTTGCCGGTGTAATCGTAAGGCTCTTTAATACGAGCTTTAATTCCCTGGAAGCTGGGGTATCCACAGAGAGATGATAATTCTCTACATTATTCCCAGATGAAGTGATCCGATAGCATTTATCATAGGACTGGTCTATTAGCCTTGCTGTAACCACCTTGCCGGAATCACCTGTTTTAGAATATAAAATGGTCAGCTGACCATTTTCCTCGGAAAAAGATATATTTCCAAGAGAAAGATCCAGTTCTCCCGCCAGCGCCTCTGCCGCATTTAATACGGTGATATCCGTTCCGGCATCCTCTGCCTTTACCGTTTCGCTGTCCAGGGTAAAGCTTCCGCCGGAGCTGCCTAATTCTGTGATGCCTGTATTTATCACAAACCGGTAATTTCCGGCCGGAAGATATGCCAGAGCATATGCATGATTGCCTGCTTCTGCATCGATTGTCAGCTTCCCGTCAAAGGCAAACTGGCCTTTGTCCTGCTTTAATTCCACCGGAGCTTCTGAGGCAGCTCCAGCCAGCCGGCCGGCCGTCAGGGATACCTTCGCTGCCGCCTGCACCTTTGATGAATAGAAGTGGAAGCGGACAGGATACAGGGGTTCTCCGATGGTGAGGGAAAGCTTCGTTTCCTCCTCTGGCTTCATCGTGAGGGTTCCTGTTACTGTAAAGCTATTCGTATTTTCTCCTTCCCCTCCTTCTTCCTGTACCAGAACCGATACCGGAACCTCTCCGGACAGAGGCGTATACCAGCTGACTTTATCCTTCTTTAGCTGATAACCGGAAGCTTTTTGAGATGAATAGGTTACTACATCCGGTGCAGTGCCGCCTTCGCTTGCTTCTTTCCCGATTTGAACCGTCAGTGTATAATTTTTATCATTCTTCAAACGGCCATCATGGATGGTCAGATTCATTGTCTTCTGGTAGGCGTTTTGTCCAAGCATGACGGAGATGGTTTCATCCGTTCCTTTGTTTAAAGCAACCCTTCCCTCCATCGTCTTAACTGTCCCGCCACCGGAAGGCGTCAGCTCTACAACCATCTGCATATTTCCGGAATGGCCTATCCACTGGGTTATATCCGGTATCGTTCCCATGAATCCGGAGACGGTCATTTCTGCCTTTGTCTGATAAACCGGGTTTGTTCTTTCTGTATCATTCTCCCGATACAGGGATATGTCCGCCGGATAGGTTCCATCTGGCAGCTGGTTATCATATGCGGCGATCTGGAATGTTTTCTTCCCGTAGGTACAGTCTCCCCGCGGCTCAATCTTGCTTTCAAGCGGCAGCTCCAGCTGCACCTCCTCGGAAATAGTGATACTGCCGCCTTTCATGCTATTTCCACCAAGAGGCTTTAACACTCCATAACCAATATTTCCTCCCGTTACCTCCACAGATCCACTTAATATCCGGATATCGCCACAGGATAATTGTAAACCATTCACTCCATTCCATCCGCTGCCGATGGCTGCTCCCAGATATCCCTTCGCAGATTTATAAGAAAATACGGTTATATCGGGAGCTTCGCCATTCGTCCCGCCGATCACGATCGTGTCTACACCTCCACCATCTCCTCCTCCGATTCCGGCTCCTGTCAGCTTTCCTCCTTCTGCGCTTATCGTTCCACCCAGTATTTCAATGGTTCCGCCGATTCCATAGAGACCGGTTCCGATTCCGGCTCCTCCTTGATAATCCGTCACTCCGGAAACCCAATAAACTCCACCTTCAGCTGAAATGGTTCCACCCTTGATTATAATCGTTCCTGTCCCATAGTTCGTACCTTCGGAATCTGTTGATCCGGCATTTCCTCCGATACCGGCGGCCCCATAGGCACCTCCCACTGCCTTCAGGCTTCCGGTACTATTCTCCGTAATAACCAGTGTTGCCCCTTTTTCCACCTCAATTCCGGCTCCATGATCCAGCCCCAAAAGTGTATTGTCTCCTTCTAAGGTCAGATTCAGCTGGGCATGGCCTTTCAGGTAAATACCAGCCAGATCCCATCCTCTGGCACCGTCGCCACCGGATTTGATCATTACATCTTTAATGGTCAGATTGACCGTAACATCATCAATTGTGATACCGCCCTTGATACTTAAATACTCACGAGGCCGGGTGCTTGGGCAATAGATGCCAGTGATCGCCTTTCCATTAAACTGATCCACATTGTCTTTATTAATTACCAGATAATTTTCATTCAAATCATACGGTCCATCCGCCAGCAGCGACACGCTCGCGTCCCCTACCATCACATCAATCTCCGGCAGGTCAGCCGTATCCGCCACTTCAAATTTGCCCAGATCCTCCGGCAAGATCGGGGTATACACATACACACGACCATTATATTCCTGGTTCGCCTCAGCATAGCCCGCCCAGGTCTTCGTCGAGGTCTCGACTGGCTCGCCGTTTTCGTCAAATTCTTCGAAATAGTCTTTTTCGGAAATGCCGCCGTGGAACTCCGGGAGGTCACTCTGCTCTTCGTTCAGTTTCCAGGTTATGCCGGAAATCTGCCAGACTGCCGTTTCCGCCTCTGTATCTTTCTCTGTGCCCTTATTCGCTGCTTCCACCAGATGCACATTCTGGCTGTCTTCCGCCAGCATTTCATCCGCCCCTTCCACCTCAACATCCAGGGTATCCGGAAGGATGATATCGCTTTCTTTTGCACCCAGGGAGAACTTCTGCACCGCAATGGCCTCATCCAGCTCCAAGAACGCCTCTATCTCTGTTTTTATCTCTGCTCCTGTTGCTGTGCCGTTTGGTGCTTCATTTGCACCTGCCTCTGCTTTGTCTGCGCCTGCATCTGCTCCCGCTTCTGCTTTGCCTGTATCTGCATCTGCCCCTGATTCTGCTTTGTTTGCCCCTGATTCTGCTTCTGCTTTGTTTGTACCTGACTCGCCGCGGTTATCTTTTGCTTCCGCATTCGACGGAGAGGCTTTTAACGCAGATTTTTTTAATGTAGCTTCTTTTTCTGCTGTTTCCGCAGTATCATCTGCCTCCGTTTCAGCCCCGATCCGCTGCAGCGAACTGGCCGCCAATGCCTGCGGTTGCCATTCACATGTGTTCCATATTAATATAGCTGACAATGCAGCTGCTAAAATTCGTTTCGATTTTTTTCTCATACCATTTTCCTCCCACTGAGACAAATTTGCTATTACTCACCACCCGAAAGAGGTGGGAGTCTTCTCGACTAAGATAAACATCAAGCTCCCGCAATATTTCCTTTTTTCGCATAATATTCTATACTAATAGTATATCAATTACGTGTTTTTCTGAAAACCACCTCGACGCAAATGGTCAAACCTCGACCTAATTGGTTTGGAAGCATCGAGGTAAAAGGAGTGCTGCAGTGATGATGCATATTGCTATTGTGGAAGCTTTCGTTTCCGATCAGGAACATCTGATCGATTCAATTTTATCTGTATATTCACTGAGAAGCTTTATAAGAGCCTTTGAGGATCTGTTATATCAATCATAGTTCGGAGGGACCAAAATCAAGCCAGGACATTTTTCTTTTGCGGAAACAACAGTCTCTCCAGTCTGTATGTGATATTTCTTCGCTGGAATAGATTTAGCCAGAATGATACCGTGCCTTTTCTCCCGATCGCCGCCTACAGCACTCACCAGCTTTCGCAAATCCTGTTTTCCTCCCAGATGATGAATCCGGTAACAGGCCTCCCACGACAAAAAAGCAGCTGACCAATTTGATCAGCTGCTCTTGAATGCTGTTTTAAGAATTTTTCGTTGCACACTCATGATTTTAGCTATTGATTCGGAAGCACTTCCGTTATTGCTCTACACCTTTTTTTGCAGAAAGTAATACCGTACAAACGAATATCTTTCCGATCATCGTTTATGAGGAATTCCTGGTAACGGCGATCCTGGATCTGATCAAGAGCTTTCTGGCAGGCAGTTTCCATTTCATCAAAGCTCTTTGTATACTTTAATTCAATGACAATACCAGCGTCCGGGTCGTCCGTCTCCACAGTAATATCTGCAAATCCCTCCCCCGCTTCAACATTTGATTTTACAAGCCAGTCAGCATTTCCTGTCAGGATGCCAACAAGAAGATTATGATAGGAACTTTCTTTTTCTTCCTTTCTTGCTTTTGTGTCAAATACACTGATGGAATTACTCAGTACACGGTTTAAATACTGCTCGATTCCTTCTGTATCCCCTGCTTCAATAGCTTTCCAGAATGCATTCAGGCGCTCCGTATTACTGAAAATTGATTTCTTAAACCATTCGTTTATTTGAAGCCGAAAAACCTCCCGCACTTCCCGGTTCGGAATAACCAGGCGGTAAGCTCCCTCTTCTGTCCTTCCTACCTGCGTAAAATATCCGGTTGTAAAGAGCACACTCCAGAGATTTTCAATACTCTGATCGATTTCCTTATAGGTGAGATCTAGGCGAAGTTCCTTTTCAATTACTTCCCCAGCAATCAGGCGCTCGATTTCATTTTTTGTTGTTTTATTAGCCTTATCGATAAATCGCTTTACCAGATCATTGCCACTCGTATTGATCCAATATGCCTCCGGTTTAGCTTCTGGATCATCCTTGGCCCGATCCACAAAGTTGATAACATCCCATGGACAATAAACATCCGCTTTTCCGAAACGGTAGCCATCGTACCATTCTTTCACTTCCCTGAATCTATTTTCAAGATGATAGTCTGAAAGCAGCTTTTGGACCTCTGCATCCGTAAAACCGAACTGCTCATCAAAGCGTGTATCCGTAATCGAAAGAATTTTAAAGTTATTAAGTCCTGTAAAAATACTTTCCTTCGAAACACGAAGACATCCTGTGAGCACCGCAAACGCAAGTGCGTCATTGGTTTTTAATGCTTTTCCAAACATCGCACGGATAAGGAACACCATTTCTTTATAATAGCCATGCTGAAATGCTTTATCAAGCGGGACATCATATTCATCGATAAGGATAACTGTTTTCTTATGATAGTGCGAAAACAACAGTTCAGAAAGCGTCTGCAAGGAGCCCAGCAATGTCTCCTCTGTCATTTGATATCGTCCGTTTGAAAACATGGTCAATGCCTCGTATGTTTTCCTGGCATCTTCATCCAGAATTTCGCTTTTTCCGAGAACGGCATGACGCTTTGCTTCTTTTGAAATCAACTCCATCATCTGGTACTTCGCACTTTCAAAATTCAACCCTTCCACATTTTTGAGGGAGAGAAAGATGACGGGATATTGCCCCATGTGCTGCTCACAAAGTGCATGATTTTCAGAAACATAGAGTCCATCAAAAAGCGTTGGATCTGTTCCAATCTCAAAAAAACACTTTAGCATACTCATGTTAAGAGTTTTACCAAAGCGACGCGGACGAGTAAACAAACTCACCTTGCCGAGATTATCAAAAAGCTGCTCAATTAATTTCGTTTTATCTACATAGTAATACTGGTTTCTTCGAATTTCTTCAAAGCTTTCAATTCCTACTGGAAGTTTTAATTTATTTTCCATAAACAATCCTTTCGTTGCCATGGCCGAAAGTCTACTGCCTTCGGATGATGGATAGTCTGTCCCTCTCTTATGGGAAAACTTCTGTTATTTCATTATCGCATATATTCTGCGAAAATGGAACCATCCACACAAAAATACGGCTTTGATTATTTCCTATTTTATGCGAAAAGAGGTCCTGAAACCAGGACCTCTATTATGCAGAGAGTTTTCTTTCATTATGTGATGGTTGCTGCAATATTCTCAGTTATTTTTCGCTTTTCTTCTCCATTCCTTCGTAGGTAACAATGCCCTTGCTGTCGGTGCAGTAATAACGATCATCGGCATCTTTCGCATTCTTCTTATTTTTCTGGATCTTACCGGAAGTGTTGACCAGGTATGTTTCACCATCCCACTCCACTTTCTTCAGCTTCTCATCCTTATCAGCTTCCAGGCGTTTGCCCTTCTCATAGATCGCGCCGTCCTCAATGCCATTATAGCCCTGTCCGCGCTCATCACCGCTCTTGCGGAAGTTGTAGGTGTAACGCTCACCATCAATATCAAGAGTCGTCGTTCCGGTCTTCATAGCGCCTGCCTTGGAGTTTCCTCCAAAGTAATAAACCTCCTCGATATCGCCATCCTCAGGCAGATCATTCTCGCTCTCGATTTCTGTGTAGGACAGAATATCCTTATCTGATACCTCCAGCTTGTAAAGACCTTCCAGCATCTTTCCGTATTCATCAAATGCATAGTAATAACCATTGATTTTCTTAATACGGCTCTTTACTACATCTCCATCCTTCTCCGCATAATACCAGCGCTCGTCACCGTCAGAGTATCCTTCCGGATCCGTCTCCTCGCCCGGCACGGTCTTGAACCAGCCAACAGACATCCAGCTGTCCTGGATCGGACTGTAGAAGCTCGGAGTTGCAACAGAAGTATTGCTGGAGGTTGCATACCAGCTGAAGCGTGCATTTCCGTATTCCTCAAAGTAATACTTGCGTCCGTTGATGGTCTTTTTCGTATCTGCCGCTTTCTTGCCGTTGGCATTGAAATAGAACCAGTACCAATCCTGGAACTCATCGTTCGTCTGATCATCATCTATCGCGTCCAACCGTTCCCACTGATGACTTCTCATGGCACCATCGTCCGGTCCTCCCAGATAATACAGGCCGGTCTGCCATGCGTCATCACCGGTCTGACGCTCACCCTGTTCATCTATCCAGCCGTAGAGCATCTTTCCTTCCTCATCAAACGCATACTTTTTCGTTGCACCGTCTGCACGGACAATGGTCTTAAAATTCACTCTTCCGGAATCCTTCGCTTTGTAAGCTTTTCCGTCAGCGCCGAAATAATACCATACGGTATCAGACTCATCATCATCCTGCGGATCATCGTTTTCCAGTTCTCTCCACTGGTTCCGCACCATGACACCACTCTCATCGACATAATAGTAATTGTCATTGTCCTCTACCAGCTGGCTGACTGCCATCTCTCCGTCCTCGTCCAGCCAAAACCAGTCATTGCCGGATTTTTTCCAGGATGAAGTTACCTCATCTCCATTCCGGTCATAATAATGCCAGATTTCATCCTCCTGTAACCAGCCGGTAGCTGCAAAAGCCATCATGGAACTTCCAAGCGTCAGCGCTGCTGCTGCACAAGGGATCAACATTGTTTTTATATGGTTTTTCATCTTCATTTCTCCTTTCACTCGTCGTTGTTTCTGACAATACTGACTCTACACCCTGGAACAGTTCCAGGGTCAAGTGAAGTAAGAAAACCGTAATAATCCGTAATTATTCAGAAAAAATCTTTATATTGTTGACTATTTTTCTGCTGTAACTTATACTGACCGTATACTAAAGAGAAAGGACGGTATCTCATATGGCTTATACAGGTTTACTCCTCGCAAGTCTTGGAAGCATTCTCATCCTCGTCATTGGATGGTATATCCTTCAGGTTGTTGCATACTGGCAGATCTTCGAAAAGGCCGGTGAGCCGGGATGGAAAGCCATCATACCATGTTATAACACATATACCCAGTACAAATTTACCTGGAACGCTAACATTTACTGGTTTGTATTATTCGGAACCGTGATCGGCGGTATGCTGAAGTCTTTTGATGGGATTTTCTCTGTTCTCGGCTCTGCCATTTTACTGGCTGTCACCATCATCAACATTGTCGCTCTGAACAAGCTGGCCAGGGCTTTCGGCCACGGCACAGGCTTTACCATCGGACTGTTCTTTTTAAATCCGATCTTCAAGCTGATCCTTGGCTTTGGCAGTGATAAATACATCGGTCCACAGTAATCCGCATCAATCCATAACGCAAAAATGCCATCCGCACGTGTCTGACACGCAGCGAATGGCATTTTGCGTTTTTTAAGATTACCGCTGTACTCTGCCGGAGCTGTCTCCACCGGCCAGCTTTTCCACCTCAGACCGGGTCACCAGATTAAAATCACCCGGAATGGTGTGCTTCAGGGCTGCAGCCGCAGTTCCAAATTCCAGAGCCGCCTTCATATCCTTTCCATCCAGCAGACTGCAGATGAGTCCGGAGGTAAAGGCATCACCGCCACCCACACGGTCCACGATCGGCGCGATGGTGTATTTTCTGGAATGATAAAATTCCTTTGTCTTTCCATCCATGATGCAGGCAGACCAGCCATTATTGGATGCGCTGTGGCTCTCACGCAGAGAGCTTGCAATATAGCGGAATCCAAAACGGTCCGCCATCTGTCCAAAAATGTTCATGTAGCCGGACAGTTCCAGATTGCCGGACATGATATCACTGCCCTCCGGCTTAAATCCAAGCACCTTCTCCGCGTCCTCCTCATTACCGATGCAGACATCTACATACTGCATAAGGTTGGTCATGACCTCGCGAGCCTTTTCCTGGGACCAGAGCTTTTTGCGGAAGTTTAAATCCACAGACACGGTAAGGCCATGTGCTTTCGCTGCCTTTAATGCCGCTTCTGTCAGCCTGGCCGCGCTGTCTGACAGTGCCGGCGTGATGCCGGTAAAATGAAACCAGTCCGCATCCGCAAAGATCGCATCAAAATCAAACAGCTCAGCCTGCGCACAGGCAATGGAAGATCCGGCACGGTCGTACACGATGTTGGACGGACGCACAGAGGATCCAGGCTCCAGATAATAGATGCCGAGACGGTCACCGCTGCGGGAAATAAATGTTGTTCCTACATTGTATTTGCGAAGAGCTGCGACCGCGCAGTCACCGATGGGATTGTCCGGAATGGCGGACACAAATTCCGTGTCGTATCCATAGTTGGCCAGCGATACTGCTACATTGGCCTCGCTGCCGCCGTAATTGATATCAAATTCATCTGCCTGTATAAATTTTTCATTGCCCGGGGTCGATAATCTGAGCATAATCTCCCCCATGGTCACAATTTTTGCCATGTTGTTGTCCTCCATCTTCCATCAATACTCCGAAATGCCTGCTTTATTTGCTGCGGGCTGTTTTCACCGCCGCTGTAAATTCCTTCGCTTTGGCTGTCACTGCCGCATAATCTCCTGTCTTCGCGCCCTTTGTCAGACTGCTTCCGGTTCCAACGGCATAGGCTCCGGCCTTGATCCACTTGTCCACGTTATCGACATCCACACCGCCGGACGGCATAAATTCTCCCTGCGGAAGCGGCCCTTTAAACGTGCTGATAGCCGCCGGTCCCAAGATATTGCCCGGAAAGAGTTTGATCACATCGCAGCCTGCTTCCAGCGCAGCAATGGCTTCCGTCGGGGTCATAACGCCCGGCAGCATCGGTATCCGGTAACGGTTGCACAGTTTAATGGTGTCCAGATTCAGTCCCGGGCTCACCACATAGTTCGCTCCGGCCAAAATCACCTGTCTTGCGGTCTCCGGATCCAGCACCGTTCCCGCTCCGATCACAATACGGTCATCGTTCCGGTATTTTTCTGCCATAGCAGAGATAAACTGCACCGGATTTCCTTCCTCCATAGTCATAGTGATTTCAATAAAATGAATGCCTCCCGCAATGACCGCCTCAACGATTTTCTCGCCCTGTTCCGGGTTTTTCGCGCGAATCACTGCAATGAGACATTCTTCTCTCATTCTGGATAAAACCTGTTCTTTTCGCATATCACTTTTATCTCCTTCTCCTGAACACTTCATTGCCGGATATATCCCAGCATTTCCGAAAGCTGTTTTGCTTTTTTTAATACAAGCATCCCCAGTTCTTCATAGTTGACGGCTTCCCGGTACAATGTTGAAACACTGACTGCCCCCACCAGGCCACCATCTGCCCCAAACACCGGTGCACCCACGCACTCTGCATGCTCCTCCATCTCGCGGGCATCCAGCGCATATCCCTGCTCCCGCACCTGCATAAGTTCCTGCATAAGCCGGTCCAGATCCGTGATCGTGCGCTCCGTCCGCTTCACAAATGTCATACGTTTCAAAAGCGGCTGCAGAATCTCCGGCTCACTGTAGGCCAGAATAGCCTTTCCAAGTGATGTGCAGTACATGGGAATACGGCTTCCCACCGTGGCAGTCGTGATAATGGGATTCTCCGGTTCAAACTTGCAGATATAAACCACCTCAATATCAGATCTCACTCCGAAAAATACAGTCTTCCCGATCTCATGGGCAAACTTCTTCAGCTCCGGCTCCATGATATTCATGATATTTAAGTTGTTGGTGTAATTAATGCCGATACGATATGCCGTGAGCCCGATGGTATACCGCTTCTTCTGCCCCCAGCTGATCTGCACCATGCCAAGTGCCTCCAGTGTGGTAACAATATCATAGGCACTGGTCTTTGGCAGCTCCAGGCGGTCGCAAAGCTCATCAAGCGATGCTCCCTCCGGTTTCTGGGAGATCAGCTCCAGAATCTCTATGGTCCGCTGAGTTGTACGATTTAATTTCATGCGTCTGTCCACACCTTTCTGCCGCTTCATAGTCTGCCTTATTGTGCGGAAAGTTCCGCAGTTTCCTCTTACATATAGCATCATTTTACTGAATATACAAAAATTAGTCAAGGTATTGACAGAATTGTCACATGGTTTATTACTGTTCACACATGTGTGCCCAGCAACAGGATTTTGCCTTTTTAGTTGTGTTGTAAATCACAAAAGAGCACAGAGAATTCACCCTTCCACTCTGCGCTCTTTTTTCTCCAGTGATTCTATTTACTTCCATATAAAGCCTGATACACCTTCAAAAACTTCTCATCCCTCTCCTTTGTTGCTTCTTTTGCCCGTCCGTCGCTGTAATCGTAAAAGCCCTTTTCACTCTTGACACCGTACTCGCCTGCATCAAAATGTGCCTGCATCAACTCCGGCACTTCTTTGGAATCGCACAGGTCTTTCATCAGATAGCTGCTGATGTGGGTGAAGGTGTCCAGACCGCCAAAATCTGCTACTTCCAACGGTCCAAGACAGGCGTAGCGGAATCCAAGTCCATATTTCATGACATCATCAATACCTTCTGCGCTCACGACCCCCTGCGCTACCAGATCCAGCGCCTCCCGGAGTATTGCGAACTGAAGCCTGTTTGCGGCAAATCCCGGAATATCCCGGTTTACCAGAACTGGCTTTTTCCCGATTTTCAGACTTAAATCATAAACCGTCTGCGCTACATCTTCTCTTGTCTTTTCTCCTTTGATGATTTCAATGAGTGGCACCAGATGTGGTGGATTAAACCAGTGCATCCCGATAAAACGCTCCGGCCACTTCACCGACCGGGAAAGAAGATTGATGGACATTCCCGAGGTATTTGTGGTGATCACCGCAGTATTACTGATTACTTCAGAGAGTTTTTTATAAAAATCATCCTTAATCTCCAGGTTTTCAGAGAGATTCTCTGCCACAAAATCACAGGTTTTGAAGCATTCCATAGAAGTGGTATAAGACAATGCACCAAGCAGACTGCCTGCCTTTTCTTTCGTCAGATTGCCTGTTTCCACAAGTGTTGCCACATTGCTTTCGATCCGCTCCTTCGCCAGCTCCAGCGTCTCCTGCCTGTGGTTGTACAAAACCACATCGTCAAAATACTCTGCATAAATCTGTGCCATGGAAGACCCCATGGTTCCTGCCCCGGCTATCACAATTTTCTGAATTATCATCCGCTGTCTCCTCCCTTTCTCTAATCACACCCTGGAGTCTGAATCTGTATTTTCCCCGGCTTATTCCAGCTTCTATTCTCTGATTTTTGCTCCTGCGAATATATCGATTCTATCATTGCACATAGGAAATAGCAAGTTAGCGGTTATCCTTTTCTTTTTTCCGTGATCCGCTATAATAGAACTATCGTAACTGTTCAGTAGGTCTGCGCATTTACTGCGCTGACCGTAAGAAAACATAGGCGGGTAGGCAAAAATCCCATTACCGCAGGCAATTTTTCATGGATTTTTGCTCGTGACTGTGAAGGTACTGAACAGTCACGAATTATCATGATACAGGGGGAAACTTACTATGATCGTAACCTTAAAAAGCCACACAATGACAGCCCTGATTGATTCCATCGGGGCACAGCTTATTTCTCTGAAAAGCGGATCCGGCACAGAATATATCTGGCAGCGGGATCCGGCGCACTGGAAAAGCTGCTCTCCGCTCCTGTTTCCAACCGTGGGAAACTGCCGTGACGGCAAATATACGCTAAATGGCAAGATCTACACCATTCCCAAACACGGCTTCTGCCGGAACGCAGACTTTACTGTATCTGTTTTGTCCGAGCAGGAGGCTTCCTTCACCCTCACCGACTCCCCGGAAACCCGGGCCAGCTATCCGTTTGCATTTCAGCTAAAACTGACTTATACGCTGACCGGAGACGGCCTTCAGCTTCACTACACCGTAACCAATCCAGATACTAAGCCCATGTACTACCAGCTTGGTGCCCATCCCGGCTTCAACTGTCCTCTGCAGTCCGGGGAACGATTCGAAGATTACGTTCTGGAATTTGAACAGGAAGAAACCGCCGGATATCACTCCTATGACTTAAACCGCATGGAATTCAACATGAACTCCTGTACCCCGATCCTGGATCACGCAGCCGTCATCCCGCTGACCCACGAACTTTTCGCGAATGATGCCATTTTCTTTACGGATCTGCGTTCCAAAAAAGTGACACTGAAAAATCCAGCCACCGGATACGGCGTGGAAGTCTCCTACCCGGATTTTGCCACCGTTGCCTTCTGGACCGCAGCCGCCACCAAAGCACCGTTCTTATGTGTAGAACCCTGGAATGGATCGGCCATCCGCTCCGATGAAGACGATAACTTTTTGAACCGGCATTTTCTTCAGAAGTTGGAAGGCGAGGCAAGCAAGGAGTATCGGATTGAGATTAAAAAAATATCACAACAGCTATAATACAAAAAAGAATGTGCCTTGGCGCTTCCTCGCGGAGCGTTTTATATGATAGGACGCGATTTCCTATCAAGAAAAAATAGACTACGGAATATAAATAAGCAACCCATACTCCGTAGTCTACCTTTCATATAAGCCAGTTCCACATAACTTCTTCCCACCTACATCGGTGTTCCCACCTCGATCAGATTCCCATCCAGATCATAAAATCTGACCACTTTCTGCCCCCAGCTGTACGTCATAAGGCGGTTCACATACTGAACAGACGGATACAGCCGATCTAACTTTTCCACAAAACCTTCCAGATCCGGTTCCTCAAAATAAAGCTCACAGGAATTGCTCTTCTCTATAATCTCTTTACCGAGAAACCTTTTCCAAATAACCTTCTGCTGCAATACCAGCCCTTCTGTCAAAATCACATTTCCATCCTGATCCAGGATCAGATCCAAATGGAACAGGTCGTGATAAAACTTCTTTGATTTTTCGATGTCTTCCACAACTATCAGTATATTTTTCAGTTTCATGATTCTCCTGCTATTTTTCAATACTAAAATCAGATTTTCCCGGATCTCTTCATTTGGAACAAACCCTTAGTTCTCATATAAACCAATACATATATTTTAATTTTATCATTGCCTCCTGGAAATAGCAAGCTCCACCGTCATTTTGCCCACAACATGCTTTGTGAATTTCATACAATTCCACCTTTGAAATTTTGTTAATTTTTATGCTAAAATATGAATAGTTGCTAAAAACTGTTTTTCCATTTAAAGGAGGCCGATCACACATGAACTACCAGACCGGACAATCTGTCATTTACCGCAATAAAGGTGTCTACACCATTGAATCTATTGGAAAGGTCGCATTTTTACCCGATAGTGAAAAAACTTATTACACGCTGCGCCCGGTTTTCAGATCCGGCGATGAACATATCTATGTGCCGACTGACAAAGAAGACTCGCTGCGTCAGTCCCTTTCCGCCCAGGAAGCAGGTGAATATCTGAAAAAACTGAACCAGATGGAAGCCCGCCCCTGTCATTCCACCAAAACAGCACTTATCATTGCGCATTATCAGGAACTGCTCTCTTCTTCCAAGATAGAAGATCACCTGCAGCTGTTAAAAGAAATTCACGAAAAAGAACTTCGCCTGATCCGTTCCGGAAAAAGACTTGGTACCACAGACAAGGATTTCCTGAGCAAAGTCGGGCGCCTGCTCTGCGAGGAATTTGCCGCAGCCCTGCAGGAATCACCGGAAAGCGCGCGAAAACAGCTGGCGGAAGCACTCGGTACACAAAACAATTCCGTTCAAATATAAAAATTGCTTCATAAAACCAAATAAGGTTCGAAGTTCCGGGGCGGTCATACAGAACCGCAGACACTGAGTGGAATTTTGTACTTCGTGCGCTCCGCCGCCTATTACCAGACCTGCGACCCAAACTCGTGCGCTTTGCGCACTCAGACAAGGGTCTCCGGTCTGGCGCTATGCTCGCGCACAAAGAAAATTCCAATGTGTCTGCTTGTTCTGCATGACCGCCCCGAAACTTCTGCTGTACTGGCTATTCTACAATAATAAACATAGCCAGAACGTTGCTGACGAAAGCCTGTAAATCTGGCTTTTATCTGATAGTAGCGTTCTGGCTGTGTTTTATTTTTGTGGAAGAGTTAATATGGGCTGCAGTTACTTTTTTGTAGCGGAGTCAATACAGCAGGAAGTGAATGAGACCGCTTTCCGGGATTTTCAGCATATCAGGTGTTTGCATCTTGAACACACGTGTACGAATGCAGCGGATGCAGTCCGATGCAGGCGAGCACGTGTTGTGAGAGCAAGCAAACAACGATATGTGAAAATAAAGGAAAGCGTTCTCGTTCTCTTCCGGACCTTTATTCGTTCCGTCCAATAATTGTAATTTTCTATTTGTGCTCTTCCTTTGATTCTGTCTGAGCATTCGTTGCTTCAGTTTTATCCATTCCTTTTTGTTTTCTGGTTTTGCGTCTTTTTAATGGTTTTTTAAGAATGATAACTGCAATGAAAACCAATACGGCGAATACAGCCAGAATCGGGAGACTGGAGATGAACCATACAAGAAAATCAACCGAAGATATCTTCAACGTATTAAAACTGCGGCTGAGACCTTTCTGGATGCGGACTGGGATGGTGTCCGGATCAGTGGAGGTAAGAACCTGAACTTCCTGAATGGAGAGGTAAACCGTGCTGTATACGATCTGGTTATCCAGGGTACGAAGCTGGGATTCTATGGATTCCAGCTGGTAGCGGACTTCGGAAAGACGGGCTTCCAGTGCAATAACGGCATCGACGGACTCTGCTTTTTCCAGAAGTTCCCATAACCGTTCCTGTTCCATCTGCAGAGTCTTTTTCCGGCTGGTGATGTCGGTGTATTGCAAGGTAACATCCTGAACACTTTCATTTTTGTAGGTGACATTTCCCTGACTGGACACTTCGGTGAGAAAAGCATCCAGCTTGTTTTCCGGGATGCGGGCTGTGATGTTGGAATAGCGGCTGGAACGCTCACCGGACCAGTACAGGCTGTTGCCGGAGACATCGGCTTGTTCCATGTAGCCGCCAAAGAAAGTAACAGCATCCGAAATAGATTTTGTGAGTGCGTCAAATTCCCGTGTTTCCAGATTCATACTTACATTGCGGATCAGTTTGCGTTCGACAGGTGCAGGAGAAGTTTCATCCGAGGTTCTGGCCGGATCAGTTCTCGGATTGGAGACTTCCTGAGAAAGTACGGCTTCCTGAGAAAGTTCTGCAGAACCGGAATCAGCGGAGAAATCTTCCGGAGCGGCTTCATGGTTTCCGGCGGCAGCGTATGTCTCAGCCTCTGCATCGTTACTGAAACCTGTAGAAGATTTGTAAAGGCTGGCAGGCATGCCGGCTGACGTATCATAAGCAGCTGCCGTCTCTGATTTGTAGGATGAAGCCGATGCTGCTCCACAGCCGGTCAGTGAGGCAGAAGCCAGTGCAAGGAAAACGGATGAAGTAAGCATGATGTGTCGGATACTTTGCTTTGAATATTTTGAAAACAGGGTTTTCGTCATAATCAGAACCTCCTTTCTTTGTCTTCATTATCCCATATTTACGGGATAAAACAAGGCATTTGGGGGAATCTTAAGCAGTTGTCAAGTGAATTGTAAGAAAGCAGAAAAGCGGCGCTAACTCGGAAACAGGAACTTCTGAACGGAAAAACAGGTGTGAAACAGCAGTGGTTGTGGATTTTGCCAATTTTGTGGAACATACTTGTATAGTGTGCTGATTTTAGGTATAATAACGTGAGATACATCAAGATAATACTGGGATATTTCGGTTTTATCACAAAAAATAGGGAGGAAGACTCGTGAACAGAGAGAAGATTGTTGTAATCGACTTCGGCGGTCAGTACAACCAGCTGGTTGCCCGCCGCGTGCGTGAATGCAATGTTTATTGTGAGATTTATTCTTACAAGACTGATATCGAAAAGATCAAAGAAATGAATCCAAAGGGCATTATCCTGACCGGCGGCCCGAATAGTGTGTATGAGGAAGGAGCTGCTACCTGCAGCAAAGAACTGTTTGAGCTTGGCATTCCGGTGCTGGGACTGTGCTACGGTGCGCAGCTCATGAGTCATGTATTAGGCGGTCATGTCTGCAAGGCTCCTGTTCGTGAGTATGGAAAGATTGAAGTAACTGTGGACAAATCCAGTAAACTGTTTGGCAACGTATCTGAGAAGACCATCTGCTGGATGAGCCATAATGACTATATTGAGAAAGAAGCACCGGGCTTTAAGATCATTGCTCACACTTCAGACTGTCCGGTTGCAGCTGCAGAGTGCGAGGAGAAAAATCTTTATGCAATCCAGTTCCATCCAGAAGTACTGCATACCGTGGAAGGAACTAAAATGCTGTCCAACTTCGTATATGAAGTCTGTGGCTGTGCAGGTGACTGGAAGATGGATGCCTTCGTAGAAAATACCATCAAGGCAGTTCGTGAGAAAGTCGGCAAAGGTAAAGTGCTCTGTGCATTGTCCGGTGGAGTAGATTCCTCTGTAGCAGCTGTTATGCTTGCAAAAGCAGTTGGTGACCAGCTGACCTGCGTATTTGTAGATCATGGCCTGCTCCGCAAGAATGAGGGCGATGAGGTCGAGGAAGTATTTGGACCAAATGGCCCATACAACTTAAACTTTATCCGTGTCAACGCACAGGATCGTTTCTACGCAAAATTAAAAGGAGTAGAGGAGCCGGAACGCAAACGTAAGATTATTGGCGAGGAGTTTATCCGTGTATTTGAGGAAGAAGCAAAGAAAATCGGCACTGTAGATTTTCTGGTACAGGGAACCATTTACCCGGATGTAGTAGAAAGCGGTCTGGGTGGTGAGTCAGCTGTCATCAAGTCTCACCATAATGTCGGAGGACTTCCTGACTATGTTGATTTCAAGGAGATTATTGAGCCGCTGCGCGATCTGTTTAAGGACGAGGTCCGCAAGGCAGGTCTGGAGCTTGGAATTCCGGAAAAACTGGTATACCGTCAGCCGTTCCCGGGACCGGGCCTCGGAATCCGTATCATCGGCGAAGTAACCGCTGAAAAAGTAAAAATGGTGCAGGAGGCAGATGCTATTTACCGTGAAGAAATCGCAAAAGCAGGTCTTGACCGCAGCATCGGCCAGTACTTCGCAGCGCTGACCAACATGCGTTCTGTAGGCGTTATGGGTGATGAGAGAACCTATGACTATGCCATCGCATTAAGAGCAGTGAACACCATTGACTTCATGACTGCAGAAGCAGCCGAGATTCCGTGGGAGGTGCTTGGAAAAGTATCCAGCAGAATCGTGAATGAAGTGAAGCATGTAAACAGAGTACTGTATGACTGCACTGGTAAGCCGCCGGCAACGATTGAGTTTGAATAATTAAAAAATTTCTGGAAAGCCTTATAAACAGGGCGTTTCCGGGCAGATAAAGTTCTATTTGATAACAAAATGATAACACTGGATATTTTGGCATTATTTATCAGGTATCCTGTGGTTATCGAGTAATATGTGTGAAACCGACAAAAAAGGTCTTACTGAATTGAGTGAAATCAATTTGGTAAGGCCTTTTTTTGTCGGCTTTTATTTTGCGTTTTTTGGATAGTTGTAACGCCACTGATCATATTCTTCCTGAGTGATCTCGCCGGATTTGAGTTTTTCTGCCTGTTCCTGCCACGCATGGAACATATCGAACATGGAAAGGTAGGTGGTTCCCTTGGCCTTGTCCAGCCGGAGACAAAGTTCTCCGTCAATCTCATCAATGTGAAGCCCGTAAAGGTCTTCTAAGGTAAATAAGGTATGCATCAGTCCAACGTAACTGTCAATATCCGGGACAGCAAGAGCATGAGGGGATACTTCAAAAATATCAGCCAATGCGTTCAGATATTTTTCTTTTGGACTGCGTGCCCCTTTTTCATACTGTGCAATGCGGACATCAGCCTGTGAATCACTGAATCCCAGCTGTTGACCCAAATATTTCTGCGTGAAACCACGCAGAAGTCTGAAATGGTGGATTCTTTCGCCTATTGCCATATGTTTATATCTCCTGTCTTTTTCTTGATAGGTTGAGTATAGCATATCCAAATGGTAGAGACAAGAAAATCCATACAAAAAAGTATGGGTAAATGTATTGAAAGCACTTGACCCATACAGAATAGTATAGTATAATTCAACCCATACAAAATAGTATAGTAAAAAGAAAGGAGAAATTTTCTATGAGTAAAATGTTTATGAATGTGAAAGAGGTCATGGAAGTCCTGGAAGTATCGGAGTCCTATGCATACAAGCTGATGAAAAGGCTAAACAGGGAATTGCAGGCAATGGGATGTCAGACAATCGCAGGAAAAGTTGACCGGAAGTATTTTTATGAGCAGTTCTATGGAACAAGATCGAATGATGGGAGGAATTAGGAATGGCAATTTACAAGAACAACAATGGCACCTGGTATGTAATGATCCGCTATCAGGACTGGACAGGTGCAAGAAAGCAAAAATGTAAAAGAGGATTTGCTACAAGAAAAGAGGCAGCGGACTGGGAATTACAATTCAAATTACAGAAGAAAGCAAGCGTGGATATGACAATGGAAAGTTTCTGTGCTTTGTATGAAGAGGATGTAAGACCATCTCTGAAGCAGAGTACCTGGCTTACAAAAGAAAATATTATTCAGAAAAAAATTCTTCCGTATCTTGGAAAACGTAAGGTATCGGAAATTACAGCTAAAGATGTGATGGACTGGCATAACCAGATGAGAAAACTGAAAACGAAGACAGGAAAACCGCTTTCGCCAACGTATCTTAAAACGATACATGGACAGTTAAGCACCATTTTCAATCACGCAGTGAAATATTACGATCTTAGCACTAATCCTGCGAGAAAAGCAGGGGCACTGGGAGAAGAAGAAGGCAAGGAAATGTTGTTCTGGACAAAAGAAGAATATAAGCGGTTTTCAGAAGAAATGATGGACAAACCTCTTTCCTACTATGCTTTTCAACTGCTTTACTGGTGCGGGATTCGTTCCGGTGAGCTGCTTGCTTTAACACCGGCAGATTTTAATTTCAAAAAGAAAACGCTTCGGATCAATAAGTCCTATCAGCGTTTGAAAGGAGAAGATGTAATCAGTACGCCAAAGACAAAGAACAGTGTACGGACAGTCATAATGCCACAGTTTCTGTGTGATGAAATGCAGGACTGCCTGAAATTATATTACAGTTTAAAGCCTGACGACCGCATTTTTCCGGTAACAAAATATTATCTGAATCATGAGATGGAAAGAGGCTGTAAAGCGAGTGGGGTAAAGAAAATCAGAGTTCATGATCTCAGGCATAGTCATGTATCCCTGTTGATCAATATGGGGTATACCGCACTAGCAATCGGAAAAAGGGTTGGACATTCAGCAGAAAAGATTACTTACCGGTATGCACATCTGTTTCCGTCGGTACAGCAGGACATGGCAGAGCAGCTGGATGCGGAAAATATGGATGAAGAATTAAATGAAGTAGAAGGAGGACTTGCAAATGTCGGCTAAATGTCTGGATCAGCAGGGACGTTGGAGAAATAAAGTTGTAGCATTTCGGATGTCACCGGAAGAAGATGAACTTCTGGAGACGGCAGTACGGCTATCGGGATTAACCAAACAAGAATATATTATCCGAAGATTGCAGGAAAAAGAAGTTGTGGTTACAGGAAATCCCAGGGTGTATAAAGCTTTGAAGAAGGAACTTGAAAAGGTACTGGGTGAGCTGAAACGTCTGAAAAAGGGAGAAGATGTGCCGGAGGATTTATTGGAAGTGATTCGGCTTATCACAATAACAATGGCTGGAATGAAAGCGGAATAAAAGAGCCTTTAAGTGTCGGCAAACACCTAAAGGCAGGGATTTGGTAGAATACTCTTCCAAAAAACTTCTATGAGTATTCTATCAAAAACCACTCTTTCTTTCAACGGGAAAATAAGGAGGATTTGATGGAAAACAAAAGAACAGAAACAAATAAAACAGTACAGAAAAGGCTGGAACCGGAACTGAAACTCATCAATATGGATACGGTGGAAGTGGAGCAGATTGAATGGCTGCTTTATCCATTTATTCCCTATGGAAAAGTAACAATTATACAGGGAGATCCGGGAGAAGGAAAAACGACAATGGTGCTTCAAATTATTGCAAAACTGACCAGAGGAGAGACTATTCTTCCAGCTGATTCAACAAAAGATAAAAGGATAGATATTGATAGTGAAAGCGATATGGTAGATGCAGAAAATATTGAAAACAATGCGTCAACACAGCATTTGGAGGCACCAGTAAATGTAATCTACCAGACTGCAGAAGATGGTCTTGGAGATACGATAAAACCAAGATTACTTGCTGCAGGTGCAGACTGCACAAAGGTCATGGTTATCGATGACAGTGAGCAGCCGCTGACGATGGCAGATGTCCGATTGGAAGAAGCAATCGTGCAGACAAAAGCCAGAATGGTTGTACTTGATCCAATTCAGGGATTCCTTGGGGCAGAGGTAGATATGCACAGAGCTAATGAAATCCGTCCTTTGATGAAACGCATAGCGGTCCTGGCGGAGAAATATCATTGTGCGATTATCCTGATCGGACACATGAACAAGAACAGCAATGGAAAATCATCTTACAGGGGACTGGGTTCCATCGACTTTCAGGCAGCTGCAAGAAGCGTTTTGATTGTCGGACGTATTAAGGATGAACCAGAAGTAAGAGTTGTGTGCCATACAAAGAGTTCCTTGGCACCGGAAGGTAAAGCTATTGCGTTCCGTCTGGATAAAAACAACGGATTTGAATGGATTGGTGAATATGACATTAGTGCAGATGAATTGCTCAATGGAGAGGGAAAAGGACAGAAAACCCGGAAAGCAAAAGAATTTCTGCTTGAGATACTGGCTGATGGAGGTATGGCACAAAAGAAAATTGAGGAAGAAGCAGAAAAACTGGGAATTAAAAAGAAAACACTGAGAAATGCCAAAATGGAACTGGGAATAGATTCCGTAAAACGTGGAAATCAGTGGTATTGGATGTTGTCAGAGTAGAAAAAGGAAGATGGCAAGATGACCATATCTTAATAATAGGGCATCTTGCCACCTTGAAAGGAGATCAGATGAAAAATAGAAATGTGCAGATACCATATGAGTTATTCTTTCAACTGTTGCAATATTTCCTGATGGAGAATTATGAGGGCGAAGAAATCATAAGGAAAGGGTTAGAAAAGAAATTGAATGCAATGGTAGATCGGGAGTTATACAGCAAGTACAAAACAGCCCCAACAGAGGAAGAGAGAGAAAAGTCCAGGCAGGAATACCTGGAAAGGAAGGGAATACTGGAAAACTTTCGTTGGTAGAGATTCTTGCTGATCACTTTATAACAGGAGCGTGTCACGCACCTGTAAATATCAGACAAGGAGAAAGCCGGTAAGATACAGACGAGAGGTTATAGATTACCCGATTATTTATCGGTAAATTATAGGCTGCGAAAAGGAGCCCTGAATCAGGGCGTCCTTACAGTAGGACAATAGAAAGGAGCATACAGCAATGAGAGAAGGAAGATTAGGATATAACAGCAGTAACGATAGATATGGTTTATTGTCATCAGATTTATGGATTGATACAGGATTTCATTGTGGGGAATGCCTGGAAGTACTAATTGATGATCAGTGGGTGCAGACCAGAATGGAGATGAATCCGGCAAGGGAATGGTATCTGGTAGGAACACCGTACTGCGGAGATCTGGAATATATACGGGCGAGAATACAGTAATAGATTAGTTAAGTGAGTAACGCAGAAGCAATCCGACTAGCGGGAGAAATAATGGTCTCCGCTCCGGTTGGTGCAGAACAGACGTCCTCCGGACGTCTTGCCCCCGGCAGGGCGCAAGGGTACTTTTGATAGGCGGTACGGCTGTCGAAAGTGCTTTTGCGTTACTTTTGACAAAAGTAACAAAAGAGGGGCTTGTCCCCGATACTTCTCGAACTACTAATGTTCGAGAAGGTTCCGAAATATTGTATCCGGCGAAGATTTCTTATAATCGCCATAATTGGCGGAAATACAAATTATGTGCCATATCTGGCACGCTTTTTAGAAGGAGAGGTGAGGAGCATAATGATGAGAAGAACGATTAGTGGCATGATTGGAGCTGGATCGCTGGCTCATAACAGACGGGATTTTGTAGCTGAAAATGTAGACCCAGACAGAGTACACCTGAATATCTGTTACCAGAATGAAAATCTGAAAGAAGTATATAAAGAGTTGTTTGATGATTCTGTGGAACGGTACAATGTGGGAAAAAGAAAGGACCGGCAGATTACAAATTACTATGAAAAAATTCGTCAGGGAAAGCAGGAAAAGCTGTTCCATGAAGTGATTTTCCAGATTGGAAATCGAGAAGATATGGCTGTGGGAACGACAGAAGGAGACCTGGCGGTAAAAGTACTGGATGAGTATGTAAAGAATTTTCAGCAACGAAATCCAACACTTCATGTATTTAGCTGTTATCTGCACCAGGATGAAGCTACACCGCATCTGCATATTGATTTTGTTCCTTATGTAACTGGCTGGAAAGGGAAAGGAATGGATACCAGGGTTTCACTGAAGCAGGCATTAAAAAGCCTGGGATTTCAAGGCGGGAACAAACACGATACAGAGTTGAATCAGTGGATCAACCATGAAAAAGAAGTGCTTGCAGAGGTTGCACGACAGCATGGAATTGAATGGGAGCAGAAAGGGACACATGAGGAGCATCTTGATGTTTATAATTTTAAGAAGAAAGAGCGTAAAAAGGAAGTACAGACACTGGAACAGGAAAAAGAATATCTCACTGCTGAGAATGAAGGACTGATTGCACAGATTGCGGAAGTAAGAGCTGATATCCAGCTTTTAAAAGATGATAAGGAGCAGGCAGTTAAAGATAAAGAGGAGGCTGAGAAGCGTGCGGAAAAAGCTGAGAAAGATCTGCACAGCCTGGAAGAACGCAGAGAACGGTTGCAGCCTGTTATGGATAATGTCAGTAAGGAAATAAAGGAATATGGGACAGTGAAAGCAATTCTACCGGAAGCTGGGACATTAGAACGTGCAACAACTTACCGGGATAAAAAGATAAAACCACTGTTTACCCAGATGAAAAATAAAATTGCTGCAATGGCAGCCCAGGTCAAAGAACTTACCAAAGAAGTAGAAAAATGGAAACACAAATATCAGGAAACAAAGCAGGCATATAACCGAGTGCAGAGACAGCTAGATACAGTATGTGAAGAAAAACAGCAGTTATCTGAGGAAAAGCAACAATTGCAGGGTGTTTCCGACAGATATGAGCGGGTAGTGCGTGTTCTTGGAGAAAATATTGTAGAAAATGCAGTACAACAGGATATACAGGAGCAGAAAGCATTAGAAGAAAAACGGCAAATGGAGCAAATGCCCAAAGGAAGTATTCACGAAAGATTGGCTTGGGGTGCCCGTAAAAGTGAAATGGAGAATCAACAGCGTAAGAAAAATAAAACAAAAAATAGAGGAATGGAGAGATAAGACGATGAAAAAGCACATTTATGATGAAAGCAATGGATTAAGCTACACATTGCATGGAGATTATTATCTGCCGGATTTGGCAATGAATGAGGAAGAACCGACATATGGTAAATACGGAATGTTGCGAAAACAGTTTCTGAAAATGCATAGACCGGCACGATATCAGTATTTATTGATGACGGGGGAACTAACAGCACATCTGAACCGAGTCGATCAGGAGACCAGAGAGCAGGTGGAAACCTTGGTAAAGCAGATGGTGGGAAAACAGGGTGTAGACGAAAACTTAAAGAGGCAGGATCAGATGAGGTGGGTTAGATTGATGAATAATATCAAAGTTAGTGCAGAAGAAATTGTACTGAAAGAGATAATATATGTTTAAAACCATTATGGCTGTATCAAAAAAGATACAGCCATAAATTTTATACTATTCGTCAGAGGAATCGAAAGAAGAATCTGAAAAGGTGCTGTCCCATATAGCTTCTTCAATAGCTTGAATACATTCGTCGGTATGTTTTTTGATATCTTGACCCCAGAAATGTATAACTGTATAACCCAGAAACAAGAGCTTTTTATCAGTTTCAAAATCACGGGAACGATTACGTTCAATTTTTTTAATCCAGTAATCTGGATTTTTACCTTTTTCAAGACGGAGTTTTAAGATTTCCCAGTCCTTTCCATGAAAAAATTCACTGTCGCAAAAAATAGCAATTTTGTATTTGGTCAGAACAATATCAGGAGAGCCGGGCAAGGCTTTATAATTTTTTCGATATCGGTATCCTTTGTGCCATAGAGCTTTTCTGAGTTGAAGTTCTATGGATGTGTCTTTGCTATGAATGCTACGCATATTTTTAGAGACAGTTTCAGAATCACGAGACATAAACGGGTCACCACCTTTGGGAATATTAATTATTCTAACAAGTTAAAGGAAAAGATACAAGTACCATTGGCTGTTGGACATGAATTATTTGATTGACGGTATAAAGGCTATGATTTATACTTGTAAAGTAAGAGTTGATTAAATGACGAGGTACCCGAAATGACGATTTCTGAACAAATCAAGGTACTGTGTGTGCGGTCAGATATTAGCGTAGCTGAGCTTGCACGGCGAATAGGGACAACACCACAGAATTTTAATGGAAAAATGAAAAGGGAGAGTTTTACCATAGCTGAATTAGAAGATATAGCAGGTGCGGTAAACAGTTCTTTTGAAAGAAAATTCGTATTAAAAAACGGAGAGAAAGTTTAATGCATAAAAATATAAAACAAAATAATTATAGTAGATATGCTACCAATAGAGATGTTATTTCTTTATTTTCTGGAGCAATGGGATTAGACATTGGATTGGGAAAAGCAGGTTTAAATGTAGCAATTGGACAGGATTTTGATGCAGCCTGTGTAAAAACTATGCAGGCCAATGGCCATAGAGTATTGGGCGGAGATATTAGGGAAATACAGCCCCAGCAATTATTAGATATGACAGGCTTATCTGTAGGAGAGCCATTTTTGATTTGCGGAGGACCTCCGTGCCAGCCTTTTTCTACAGCAGGAAAAAGATTGGGTATAAATGATCCGAGAGGCAGTTTGTTTATGGATTTCATTCGTATGATTGATTATATACGGCCTCGCTTTTTCGTGATGGAAAATGTAAAAGGAATTATGTCGTCGCCATTGAAACATGTGCCTTTGTCTGAAAGAGATGAAAGCGATCCTGATCAGAAATTAGGAACAGTGCTTGATGTGATTTTAGCAGAATTTGATAAACTGGGATATAAAACTGTATATGGCGTACTTGATGCTGTAAATTATGGCGTTCCACAATTCAGAGAGAGGTTTGTGTTAATTGGTAGTCGGGATAATGAAGATATTTTCTTACCAATTCCTACACATTTTCAGATGCATCAAAGCAAGGAGTATCAGTGGCAGACAGTTAGAAGTGTGATTGAAGATTTGGAATCTGACCATGGAGAATGTGCAACGTTAAGTGAAGAAAGATTGAAATTCTTGAAAATGGTTCCGGAAGGTGGAAATTGGAGAGATTTACCAGAGAATATTATTCCTATTGCTATGGGAGGTGCATATAAATCCGGAGGTGGAAAAGTTGGATTTTATAGAAGGTTATCATATGATCAGCCTTCACCAACTGTAGTTACTTCTCCAGTACAGAAAGCAACAATGATGTGTCATCCTACACAAGATAGACCATTAAGCGTAAAAGAATATGCAAGAATTCAGCAATTTCCGGATGATTGGGTATTTACTGGAACGACAGCAGCAAAATATCGACAGATAGGGAATGCTGTTCCGGTGGGATTAGCAGAAGCTATTGGAAAGGCTGTGCTTTCTGTGGCTAATAAGACAGCTTTAGTTCAGACAAAACGTTTTAGAGGTACAAATGTACATAATAAGATTAGAAATGCAATAGAATTGGGAGGAAATTTATATGCCGTTAAATAATGCATATGATGAACAGGCTGTAATCCAGGCGATTGCTTCTGCCTTAGAAACATTTTATGGAACACTAATTGAGAAGATAGATGGATTAAACATACAGAAGGTAATGAAACGTAAAAATCCGTATTTATACCGTGCAAAGGCTATGCAGAGTGCAACTGAAATTGTAGATTCGGTTCTTACTGCATTTGTAAGTTCCAGTGAAGAAACTATTTTTGGTAATTGCTTTTTTGAACCGATTGCTATTGCTGCAAGTGGTGGAAATAAAGCCCTGGCAGAAGGTATTGATATTATGATCCAGAACAATGAAACAAATACAATTTCTGCAATAGCTGTTAAAAGTGGGCCGTCCGTATTTAATGCAGACAGTAAGAAACGACAGGAACAGAATTTTACAGCTGCTTCTAAGTTGGCACAGCAAGCAAAGGCAAGGTATGAAGCGTATATCGGTTATTGTTATGGGAAAAAGAAAGAATCTGGTAGAGGAAAGCCCAAAATGTATCAGGAATTGGCTGGAAAACGATTCTGGGCAGAATTAACAGGAGACGAGGACTTTTACATAAAGATTATCGGATACATGGGAACTATGCCGGAGAAATATGTGGCTGATTATAAAGAAAGTTATAACAGAGCAGCTAATAGACTTGTTAGGGAGTTTTCTAATAGTTTCTGCAGAGAAGATGGAAGTATTGACTGGGAAAAGCTGGTAGAATTTAATTCGGGAGATTGAAAACTAAACAAAATCAAAGGGGGATAGATGATGCAATTAAAGATAAAAAATTGTAATAACATTGAAAATGGAGAATTTGATATTACTGAGGGGAGGCTTAATATAAAATATGCGATTAATGGAACAGGAAAATCAACAATATCAAAAGCAATAGAGGCTTTTGTCACAAATGATCAAGAAAAAAAGAATTTATTATTGCCATTCAAATATTATGGTGTGGAGGAAGAAAATTCACCAGAATTAATAGGGTATGATCAATTTAAAAAGGTTTCAGTTTTTAATGAGAAGTATATTGAAGACTATGTATATCAGCAAAATGAATTGATTAAGAATAGCTTTGAAATATTTGTAAAATCTCCGGATTATGATACACATATAAAAGAAATAGAAAAACTGTTGGAAAGTATAAATATTACTTTTCAAAATCATCCGGAATTGGAGGAATTGATAAAAGTTTTCCAACAATTCATCGATGGATTTGGAAAGGCAAAGAGTGGATATTCTGCAGCTGGTGCCATAGGAAAGGGAATTGGAAAAGGTAATAAAATTGATAATATTCCTGTTGGTTTGGAAGTTTATGAGCCATATTTGAAGAATAATGATAATGTCAAGTGGATTAAATGGCAATTAGAAGGAAAACATTATTTAGATATGGCAGAACAGTGTCCGTACTGTTCTGGATCTATAAAAGAAACCAAAGAAACAATCTTAAAAGTAAGTGAAGAGTATGATGCAAAAGCGGTAGAACAGTTAACTAAAATGTTAGAAGTTTTTAAAGAGCTGATGCCGTATTTTACAAATGAAACAGCAGTTAAGATTGAAGAAATAACAAAAAATGTGTCAGGAATCACAAATACACAAAAGAATTACTTATTGGAAATAAAAGCTCAAGCAGACAGTTTTGTGCAACAGTTGTATGGATTGAAAAAAATGGGATTTCATTCATTAAAAAATGCTGAAAAAATAGCAGATGAGCTGAAAAAATATAAAATAGATTTATCATATTATTCGCATTTGAATTCAGAACTGTCGAATGAAAAAGTGGAGTTAATAAACAAAACCTTAGATGAGGTTTTGGAAAAAGCTGGCAAATTACAAGGAGAAATTGCACAACAGAAAAAACTTATTAAAAAGACTATTGAAATGTATAGTTCGGAAATAAATGAATTTCTATATTATGCAGGATATAAATATCAAGTTGCAATAGAGGAAGAAAATACAACAGATTATCATTTAGTATTAAAACATATTGAGGGAACTGATAATGTTCAAACAGTAAATGAACATTTAAGTTATGGGGAAAGAAATGCATTTGCATTAGTGCTATTCATGTATAGTGTTTTGAAAGAGAATCCGGAGCTGGTTGTTTTAGATGATCCGATTTCTTCATTTGATGGAAATAAAAAATTCGCTATTATTAATATGCTTTTTATGGGAAAGCATAGTTTGAAAAATCGAACAGTATTGCTTTTGACCCATGAATTTAATACTGTTATTGATGCAATCTATAATATGCCGTATAATTTTAATCCAACCCCAACAGCTGCATTTTTAACAACGAAACAAGGTATATTGCAAGAAAAAGAAATTACAAAAGCAGATATAAAATCTTTTGGCGAGATTGCTCATGCAAATATATCATCGGATATGGATTCTCTTAATAAATTGGTATATTTGAGAAGATTATTGGAAATAGAAAATGCAAGTGGTTTAGCATGGCAATTATTATCCAATATTTTTCATAAAAGAGAAAAGCCAGAGTATCATTTCTCGAACGGAACACCGAACCGATTGATGACGCTAGAAGAAATACAGGATGCGACTAATGAAATCAAAACAAACTATATTTCAGATTTTGATTACGATACGGAATACCAAAAAACGCAAGATATAACGGTATTGAAAGAATTATATCAAAATAGTGGAAGTAATTATGAAAAATTGCAAATATATCGTATCATGTTTAATGAAAATAGTTCCAACAGTGTGATTAAAAAATTTGTGAATGAAGCGTTTCATATTGAAAATGATTATTTATTCCAGTTGAATCCATGTGAATACGATACTGTACCCCAATATATCATTGATGAATGTGATAAAGATATTTTGGAAATTTGTCCGCAAGGCTAACGTGAGTGGCTTAGTTGGGTTAACCTGGCTGCAGGTAATAAAAGACAATTACTTTTAAAATATGATAAATTCAAAAATGAACTAAAGTGGAAGGAAATGTAAATGGATAAATTAGTATCAAAGATTGCTGCTTTAGGAATACCAGGTCTAGTATTGGTAACAGCTATTGGTGCAACTGGACTTGCTGGAGGGGCAGCAATTACAACAGCATTGGCAGCTTTAGGGCCAGGAGGAATATTAGGTGGAATAGCTACATTAGGTATAATTGGTCTTATTTCAGAAGGCATAGCTCAATATGGAGTGGATGCTATATTTTCTGCTGTTATAAAAGAATTATATCGAAAAGGCGAAACAAAGGAAGAAATATTGCGGAAGATAAAAAAATATCCTATTTCCAAAGAATTAAAACGAAAATTAAAAGAAAATATAGAAAAAGTATAAAAGGGTCGCTAACCCTAATGCATAAAATAAAAGCTGTAAAAATCTACGTTGAATTTTACAGCTTTTTGTGTATAATAGAAGTAGCAGAAACAATTTAAAATCAAAGGAAGGAGCTGAAAGAATATGGCAAATATTTTACCAGTATCTGATTTGAGAAATTATAATGAAGTCCTGAAGAACTGTCATAAAGGAGAACCAGTATATCTGACTAAGAATGGCAGAGGACGTTTCGTTGTCATGGATATTGAAGATTATGAGCGTGACCGTGCAGAGAAAAAGCTTCTCTTGAAGCTGCAGGAAGCTGAAGAAGCAGTGAAAGACGGAGAAGGCTGGCTGGATCTGGATGAATTAAAAGCACTTGTGGGGGAATAAGATGTTAAAACTGCGGATCAATCCGATTGTTGCAAAGGATTTGAAGAACATCCGGGATTACATTGCTGAGGATAATGAAGAATATGCGGCAAAGACAATAAAGGAAATTTACGGTAAATTTGAAAACCTTCAGATGTTTCCTGGAATGGGGTCGGATCTCTCCAAACGGGTCAGCTTTCGGACAGATTATAAATATGCGATATGGGAAGATTATGTTATTATCTACAAGGTCGGTAACGAATATGTAGAGATTTATCGTGTAGTTAACCGATATCAGGATATCCCGAGAATCTTTGATTGATAACAGAGATGTGATAACAAATTGATAACACCGTTCAGTACAGTCTGTGGACTTTGGACAGTGGAACACATATAAAACCAGATAGAACCATAATCCCTATACAAAAGTGTATAGTGATAAGATTTTATTTGCGAGTTTGAATAGTAAACAGGGAGCCGGGAAGCCGCGTAAACAGCGGACTTTCCGGCTCTTAGTGTGTGGCGTGATACCTTTTTGATACCTATATTTCAAGAAGTACCTTTTGAGGATCGCTTCGGTATGCTGGTGGACATCGAATACAGCAATCGTAAAAACAATCGCCAGAAACGACTGATCCGTAATGCTGGATTCGACCAGCCGGAAGCAAGTATTATGGATATCAACTACACTTCCGGGCGCAAGATTAACAAGGATCTCATTAACCGTATTGCAACTTGCGAATATATATCTGAACACCGGAATCTTTTTATCATCGGTGCTACAGGCTGTGGTAAAACTTACATGGCCTGTGCCTTTGGCATGGAGGCTTGTAAACAGTATTTCAATACCAGGTATGTCCGCCTTCCTGATCTGCTTATTGATCTGGAGATGGCACGGACAGATGGCAGCTACAAAAAAGTCATGGCTAAGTATGCCAATCCGGTTGTCCTGATTCTCGATGAATGGCTTCTATTGAAACCAACGGATTCAGAACAAAGGGATATCTTTGAACTGCTCCACCGGAGACGCAAGAAATCTTCAACGATTTTCTGTTCCCAGTATAAATTCGAGGAATGGTATGATCAGCTTGGTGGTGATGCCAGTCCTCTGGCAGATGCGATCATTGACCGTATTGCTCATGACAGTTACCGAATAATCATCACAAGCATAGATGCTGAACATGATAGATCAATGCGTGAGGTATATGGCTTGGATAAAGCATTACGCGAGTAAACTCGCATAATTGCACAGGTGATTTCCACTTCCGGACATCTGATTCCCAAATTTCCGGAAGTGCGATTTCATCGCACAAGAATATTCAGCCGGAACCACACAACCAGTTACAAAAAACAAGGAAATCAGCCGTGAGAGTTGGTCCAATATAGGCCGCTGTATAGTCTCATCGGTTGGGAAAGTTGTAATAGATGGAAAAGAGATTAAATAGTAATTTCCTGAAGGTAAGCTTTTGGTTAGATTTTTCAAAGAAAAATTATAGGATAACAATACATAGTTTTAACCATGATATTCTGAAAAATTTATAGGAATGCGCTATTATCAAATTGACACAGGAATGTGGCAGAGTATAATTACAATTGAATACACTGAAAAAATGGAGGAATTACATGAAAGCACATAAATATTGGTCAGTTGGAGCATTAATTACAATGTTTGGGACTTATTACACTGGATATAAAAAGCTAAAATCAAGTCATAAATACTTTGCTTTAAGTTCTATGTTATGTATGGTAATGGCGATATATACAGGTTATAAAATGATTACTGGGAATAGAAAAGAAAAGGCAAAAAAAGAGAAAGTTACAGATAGGGAGGAATAAATAATGTTGGAAGTAGGAATTAAGGCACCTGATTTTGAGTTGCCAGATCAAAATGGGAAAATACATAGATTATCGGATTATACAGGAAAAAAAGTGATTTTATATTTCTATCCCAAGGATAATACAGCGGGATGCACGAAACAGGCATGTGGGTTTTCTGAGCGATACCCTCAGTTTACCGAAAAAGGAGCAGTTATTCTTGGAGTCAGTAAGGATTCTGTATCCTCTCATAAGAGATTTGAGGAAAAATATGGATTGGCATTTACACTTTTAGCAGATCCAGAGCGAAAAGTTATTGAAGCTTATGATGTATGGAAAGAAAAGAAAAATTATGGCAAAGTATCTATGGGAGTAGTAAGAACCACATATCTTATTGATGAACAGGGGGTTATTATAAAGGCAAATGATAAAGTCAAGGCTGCAGATGATCCTGAAAATATGCTCAAGGAATTAGATTAATGAAGATAATATTATCCCCTGCTAAAAAGATGATTACAGATACTAACAGTATTGAACCGGATGCATTGCCTGAATTTATTGAAAATACGACAGAGATACAAAGTTGGTTGAAAAGTAAGTCAAAAGAGGAACTGAAAGGCATTTGGAGATGTAATGACAAGATTGCAGAACAAAATTTCAATAGATTGGGAAATATGAATCTTTATCAGATGCTCAGTCCGGCTGTTTTATCATATGAAGGAATTGCTTTTCAATATATGGCACCATCTGTGTTTGAAGATATGCAGCTTGAGTATGTGCAAAATCATTTGAGAATATTGTCTGCATTTTATGGTGCTCTGAAACCAATGGATGGTGTGACACCTTATCGTTTGGAAATGCAGGCAAAGATCAGGATTGGAGATGCCAAAAATCTGTATGAGTACTGGGGTGACTTGTTATACCGCTCAGTAATAGATGACAGCAGGCTTATTATTAATCTTGCATCAAAAGAATACTCAAAATGTATAGAAAAGTATTTGACACCACAGGACAGATATATTTCGGTTACATTTTGTGAAGCTTCTGGAGATAAAATGGTAACAAAAGGTACATATGCCAAGATGGCTCGTGGTGAAATGGTCAGATTTATGGCAGAAAATAATATTGAGAATCCGCTGGATATTAAGAAATTCGACAGACTTGGTTATTCATTCCGTTCTGATTTATCATCAGAAACTGAATATGTTTTTGAACGAAAAATAAAACAATGATTTAGATAAAAGATGCTCAGCATGGGCATCTTTTAATAATAATGAGAATTATTATTATGTTATTGATAATATAATAATGATGATATATAATCCTTATTAAGAACAAATCCTAATAAGGTGGACTGATGACGAGTAGGAGAAATACCATTCAAAAAGATCTTGTAAGAAATGCCGTATATGAAATGAGAAGACATGTTACAGCAAATGAAGTGTATGAATTTATAAAAGCAGCATATCCTACGATCGGAAAAGGAACTGTATATAGAAATCTTGATATATTGGTAGATGAGGGTTCGTTAAGGAAGGTTGAAGTTCCGGATGGACCGAATAGGTTCGATTTTTCATTGAAAAATCATTACCATGTCAGGTGTGCAAAATGCGGTGAAGTTTCAGATGTGGATATGGATGAAATACCGGATTTGCTGGAAAGAATTCATAACACTCATGGAATCGAATTTTTGGATTATGATATTTCATTTAAAGGTATTTGCCCAAAATGCAGGGAGGAAAAAAATGGATAGGAAAGCAATGTATAAGTTGAGTTATGGATTGTTTGTACTGACTGCCAGGGAAGATGAAAAAGACAATGGATGTATTATTAATACAGCCATTCAGGCAGCTTCAGAACCGAACCAGTTAAGTATCTGCGTCAACAAAGCAAATTACACGCATGACATGATTCAGAGAACTGGAAAATTCACAGTATCAGTCTTAAGTCAGAAGGCACAGTTTGAATTGTTCAAATATTTTGGCTTCCAATCAGGAAGGGATACCAATAAATTTGAAGCATTTGAAAAGTGTGCTAGGGGTACAAATGGTATTTATTATATTACAGAAGGTACAAATGCATACATTTCTGTAACAGTTAATAAAACGGAGGACTTAGGATCACATACAATGTTTATCGGTGAGATAACAGATATGGAAGTTTTAAGTAATGTTCCTTCTGTCACATATGATTATTACCAGAATAATATTAAACCTAAGCCACAGGCAGTCGGAAAAACCGAGGATGGTCAGACAATATGGCGTTGCAGAATTTGTGGATATGAATATGTAGGAGAAGAATTACCGGATGATTTTATATGTCCTTTATGTAAGCACCCAGCATCAGATTTTGAAAAAATAGTAAAGAAAACAGAGAAAAAAGAAATGGTAGCAAACAAATACGTAGGAACACAGACTGAGAAAAATTTACAGGAGGCATTTGCAGGGGAATCGTAGGCAAGAAATAAGTATACCTATTTTGCTTCTGTAGCGAAAAAGGAAGGCTACGAGCAGATGTCAGCATTGTTTTTAAAAACTGCAGATAATGAGAAAGAACATGCAAAGATGTGGTTCAAGGAATTAGCAGGAA
>ERZ773142.431-NODE-431-length-39699-cov-181.166_pt1 | contig 39699 bp, 30 predicted proteins | sample MGYA00580853_ERZ773142 | MGnify/ENA primary metagenome ERZ773142 (study PRJEB29015, sample SAMEA2737862) | human gut metagenome | biome: human gut; feature: human-associated habitat; material: faeces | place: China | collected 2012 ... | reverse complement strand
TGGGGAGAACGGGGCAGGGTTCCTTTCGATGAAATCTATCATAGGATATAAGAGACAGGGTATTCCTTCTTATTCAGTGCCCACGGCCATATAAATGACGTGTGGCACTCTGCCGCTTCTCTTGATTTTGTCTTCCATAAACCATTGGCGCAGCTCATGGGCAGCTTTGGTTTTCAGCACTCCCGTCAGATTGGAGTATTCCTGTCGGGTGATGAAGGTGTATTCCTTCAGGTATTCCATCAGCATGCCGAATCGCTCTTCCTGAGTGTGCTTGGGAGAAGATGTTTTGAAGCCGTATGCGGGGTCTGCGCGTTCCAGTTCCATTTCGCCCTTTCTGCATACCTCTTTGACAAAGTGGCGTGCCGGCTTGAACTTGACACTGTCGAAGTGCACCGAGCCGGAGCGTATCTCCTTCTTGTCCGTCACCTTTCGGCTGGTAAGTGTTGCCGAGAAGGTTCCTATCTCTCCCAGTTTCACATTGTATCCGTCTGCCAGATAATCCGTCAGCAGATTCTCTAAATCACTGAACAGTCCAATGACCGTGCCTGCCTTGAAGCCGGACCGTTTGGCGATATCATCGGCAATGTTTTCCAGGTTTTTAGTGCCTGCCACCACGATTTTGGGATATAACGTAGTCTTGTCTGCTGTCCCGTTTACGTCGGGACTTTTTTTGAAATCAAATTTTGTTGCCATGTCTAATGGGGTTTTAAGGGAACATTAAGCCGTTTCTTACCTACGGCTAAGGCTTTTTGTGCGGCAGGTTATTACGTTCTGCCACAGTGGGACGTATGTCCTGCCGTAGTGGGATGTACGTCCTGCTGCAATGGGACGTACGTTCTGCTGTAGTGGGACGTTCTGGTCTTCCGTACAAAAGTACTTAATCATACGGAGAAAAACGATTAATCCGACAGGAAAAATAAGTTAAAGGGGAGTGCCTTCTTTCTTTTTGATTCTATGCAGAGGCCGGCTGAGATGCTAGGCCAGACAAGGCAACCATACGTGGAAGACGGAACCTTTCCCGTATTCGGATTCCACCCATATTTTGCCTTCCATCTGCTCGGTGATGGATTTACAGATGGGCAATCCCAGACCCGTACCCTGGATAAAGGAATTCAGTTTCTTGAACCGCTTGAATATCTCGGTCAGATTCTTTTCTTCAATGCCCATGCCTGTATCCTTCACATAAATCTCCACTCCGCTGTCCTTGAGGGCATATCCCATTTTGATATATCCTTGTCGGGTAAACTTGGCGGCATTGGTGATTAGGTTGGTTACAATTTGGGTAAGACGTTCCCTGTCCGCCTTGACCTGCACTTCCTGAAGCGGGACTTCGTAGATGAACTCCCTGCCGGGCAGCTTGACTTTGTCTTTCATCTGGATGGCAAGGTCACCGAACATTTCGGATAAGTTGAACACGGTATTGTTGAATGTCATTTTGCCTGAGTCCAGAACGGAAAGATTCAGAACATCTTCAATCAGCGTCAGCAGTAAGTTATTGTTCAGCATAACAATGCGCTGGTATTCCTCCTGCTCCTCTTTGCTTGTGGCATCGGCTATGAGTTGTGAGAATCCCACAATGGCATTCAGCGGTGTCCTTATCTCGTGGCTCATGTTGGATATGAATTGTGCCTTCAGGCGGTCGGCTTGTTCGGCTTTGTCCAATGCATTCTTTAACTGCTCCATCATCTGGTGTTGCAAGGTAACATCATTTCCCACACATACCAGCAATTTCTTTCCCTTGAATGAGAATGAAAACTTGGCAGTCTGCAAGTGAGTGCTCACATCGCGGTCGGGGGAGGTTACTATTTCGTTGATAATCAGTGGAGCGTCTTCGGAGTACCTGGAGGCTTCCGTGTCATCTCTCCGGTATTTGTCGGCTTCATCTTTAGGGAATACCTCATAGTCGGTTTTGCCTATCAACAGCTCTTTGGGCAGATTGCACATTTGCTCGAACTTCTTATTGATGATATAGAAGCGGTAATCGTCTTCTATGTCTTTGATGAGAATGGCCGAAGGCAGTTCGTGGAAGATGGCTCTCATCATCTGATGTGCCTCCTGTTCCACTTTAATGGCATTTTTCAACTTTATTTCTTTCTCAACGGCTTTTGTTATGTCGTATCCGATACATACCAGAAGCTTGTTGCCCTCGGAAGTGCTCACATAAGATTTGGTGGTTTGCAGAATGACTTTTTTCTGACCGGGAACGCATATCTCTTCCTGAAAGGTATATTCTCCTTTTCTATTAATGGCGATTTTGTCGTCCCTCCTGTATTTCTCTGCTACGTCCGGAGTGAATATCTCGTAGTCGTTCTTTCCTATGATTTTGTGGTGAGGGGTGTTCTGCAGGATACAGAAGTTTTGGTTGACCATGAAATACCGGAAATCGTTTGTGACATCTTTGATGAAGATGATGGCATCCATCCGGTCTATCAAGAACTGAGACAATTTATTGAGCGGCTGAGTGATGCTCAGTAACTCGGTTTTCTTTTTAAGCAGTCTTATTTCTTCTTTAAGGCTTTCGTTCTCTTTTTTTAATTCTTGTTGTTCAATGTCATTCATGATAGATTTCGGCGGATTGGTTATCCTTAAAAGGTATTCGTCGTAAATGTATTAAAAAAATGAATAACAGGGGCAATCTTGTGAGGACTTTCTGCTATATTTTTTTAATTTTGCACCTGCAACTAATTAACAGATAAGAAAATGCCATTAAATTTACCCGATAAACTACCTGCTATCGAATTATTGAAAGAAGAGAATATCTTTGTTATTGATAATTCGCGTGCCAATGCGCAGGATATCCGTCCGCTGAAGATTGTGATATTGAATCTGATGCCGTTGAAGATAACTACAGAGACGGATTTGGTGCGTTTGCTTTCCAACACACCGCTTCAGTTGGAGATTTCGTTTATGAAACTCAAAAGCCATACTTCAAAGAATACGCCGGTGGAGCACATGAAAGCATTCTATCGCGATTTTGACCTGATGCGCGATGAAACGTATGACGGCATGATTGTGACCGGCGCTCCCGTTGAGCAGATGCCTTACGAGGAGGTGACTTATTGGAACGAAATCACGACCATTTTTGACTGGGCGCGTACTCATGTCACTTCCACACTTTATATTTGCTGGGCAGCACAAGCCGGACTTTATCACTTCTATGGAGTGCCTAAGTATCCGCTGGATAAAAAGATGTTCGGCATTTTTGAACACCATATCAATGTGCAGGGATTGCCTATCTTCCGTGGGTTCGATGATGTGTTTTTTGTGCCTCACAGCCGTCACACCGAAGTGCGTCGGGAAGATATCCTGAAGGTGAAAGACCTCACCTTGCTGTCCGAGTCGGATGATTCGGGTGTTTACATGGCAATGGCACGTAACGGACGTGAGTTCTTTATCACCGGACATTCCGAATATTCGCCTTATACACTCGATACGGAGTATAAACGCGATTTGGGAAAAGGGCTTCCCATTGAAATGCCGAAGAACTATTATCGAGAAGACAATGCGGACAATGCGCCATTGGTGCGCTGGCGCGGACATGCCAACTTGTTGTTCTCCAATTGGCTGAACTATTATGTGTATCAGGAAACTCCGTTTGATATAACTCAGATACGATGATTAAACAACGAAAGATAGAATTGCTGGCTCCTGCCAAGAATCTGGAGTGCGGCATGGCGGCTGTCGACCATGGAGCCGATGCGGTTTATATCGGTGCTCCCCGTTTTGGTGCACGTGCGGCGGCCGGAAATTCTTTGGAAGACATAGCGGCATTGGTGCAATACGCTCATTTGTATAATGTGCGCATTTATGTAACTGTCAATACCATCCTTCGCGATGAAGAGTTGAAGGATACGGAGGAAATGATATGGGAGTTGTATCGTGCCGGGGTGGATGCACTGATTGTGCAGGACATGGGACTGTTGGAATTGAATCTGCCGCCCATTCCTCTTCATGCCAGTACGCAGATGGATAACCGTACTCCCGAAAAGGCAAAGTTTCTGGCAGAGGCGGGATTTCGTCAGATTGTGCTGGCGCGTGAACTTTCATTGCCTGAGATTGGCAAGATACATGAGGCAATTCTCGAAGTGCCGCTTGAAGTGTTTGTGCACGGAGCACTATGCGTCAGTTATAGCGGACAGTGTTATGTCAGCCAGTCGTGTTTCGGGCGCAGTGCCAACCGGGGGGAATGTGCACAGTTCTGCCGCTTGGCGTTCGACTTGGTGGATGCGGACGGAAAGGTGATTGTGCGCAACAAACATTTGCTTTCACTGAAAGACCTTAATCAGAGTGAAGAACTCGAACAACTGCTGGATGCAGGTGCTTCTTCTCTGAAGATAGAAGGCCGTTTGAAGGATATTTCGTATGTGAAGAATGTGACGGCTTATTATCGCAAGAAGCTGGATGCTGTCTTTAAACGCCGTACTGAATATATCCGTGCTTCGTCGGGAACGGTGAAAACGGACTTTAAGCCACAGTTGGACAAGAGTTTCAGCCGTGGGTTTACTAATTATTTCCTGTTTGAACGCAACAAGGATATCTTTTCTTTTGATACTCCGAAATCGCTGGGCGAAGAGATGGGCACGGTAAAGGAAATTCGTGGAAACTATCTGACCGTAGCGGGAGTGAAATCGTTCAACAACGGTGATGGGGTGTGCTATCTGGATGAAAACGGAAAGTTGCAGGGATTTCGCATCAACAGGGTGGAGAACAACAAACTCTTTCCGCAGGAGATGCCTCGTATCAAGCCTCGCACGCTGCTTTACCGTAACTTTGACCAGGAGTTTGACAGACAGATGCAACGCAAGTCTGCTGAGCGCAAGTTGTCGGTTGCCTTGGTATTGGCAGAGAATAATTTCGGCTTTACGCTGACATTGACGGATGAAGATGATAACAGTGTCAGTGTGGTATTGGAGCGTGGGAAGGAACTGGCACGTACTCCGCAGACCGATAATCTTCGTACTCAGTTGGGCAAATTGGGAAATACGCCTTTCGAACCGGCGCGCATTGATATCGACTTTAGTGAGAATTGGTTTATTCCTGCTTCTGCCATTGCCGAATTGCGCCGTTCGGGAGTGGAGAAGTTGCTGGAAGTCCGTCGTATCAATTATCGCCGTGAACTGTACAAACTGCCGGAGACGCATCATTCTTTTCCGGCAACCGAGCTTACTTATCTGGGCAATGTGATGAATGACCGGGCCTATTCTTTTTATCAGAATCATGGAGTGCAGCGCATTGCTCCCGCTTTTGAGAAAGTTTCGGCAGACAATGCGGTGTTGATGTTCTGCAAACACTGTTTGCGATATAGTATGGGATGGTGCCCCACTTATCATAAAGTGCGTTCTCCTTATAAGGAACCTTACTATTTGGTCAGTGCGGACGGAAAACGTTTTCGTCTGGAGTTTGATTGCAAACATTGTCAAATGAAAGTGCTTTCTGCTTCGGATGAGCCGAAACTATCTTCTTCTCATTATCAAGCATGACTATGAGCATCTTCCACCATAAACCGAATCAGAAGAAAGTGGGCTTCAAGCTTAGTCTGCTTCTTTTGCCGGTGCTTTTTTCTTTTCTCTTTTCCTGCCGGTATCAGGTTCCTGAATCTTCATTAAAAGCTGTTTCGCAGAAGACAAAAGATTCTGTGGACTATTTGCCGGAGCATTATTATACTTTGAATAGTAATTTTGAAGTTACTTCGGATTCCTTGTTGTTGCAGCAATTGCCGTTGATAGATGTGCTGCCGGTTTATAAAGGAGAAAAGCTGGTGGTGGCGGAGTTTATGGTTCAGGCTGCCGATACGGTGGACTCGGTTTGGGTAAAGGTGGCTCGTGACCAAGAGACAATGGGATGGGTTCGTGAGGGGGAATTACTCAAGAAAGTGGTTCCGGTTGATCCGATTTCACAGTTTATTCACTTGTTCAGCAGTTCCCATACGGTAGCTTTTTTTGTTATTCTGGCTTTGTTCGGCATGGGATATTTGTATCGGGCGGTGCGTAAGAAGCGTTTGCAACTCATCTGGTTTAATGATATTGATAGTATTTTTCCCAATATACTGACGTTGCTTATGGCTACAGCTGCTACTCTTTATAGCAGCATTCAGCATTTCGTGCCGGATATATGGGAGCGGTTTTATTATAACCCTTCTCTTAATCCTCTGGATTTACCGTTTATTCTTTCGTTGTTCATGTTTAATGTCTGGGGCATTGTTCTGGTCGGGCTGGCAACGTTGGACGATTTATTTCATCAGGTCCGTGTAGAGGCGGCTTTCTTTTATTTATTGGGATTGATGTCTTGTTGCATCTTTCTATACTTATTTTTTACGTTTACCGCTTATTATTACATTGGATATCCTTGTCTGGTGCTTTATGCCGTATGGGTATTCAGAAGCATCAAACGTACTTCTCATTATAAGTTCAGTTGCGGAAATTGTGGTGCAAAAATGAAATCGAAAGGTACCTGTCCCCATTGTGGCGCTATCAATGAATGAGATAACACCTTCCGGTAAATGGATACACTTTACCGGAAGGTGGACTTTTATCTTTTTGCTGTTGAAAACTTTTTAGAAGTGATAGCGCACGTCTACACCGAACTGTAATGGTTTGCTTCTTTGTTCAAAGCCTCTCGCCATACTTTCAAAATAGAATGTGGTATAATCTTTATTGGTGAGGTTGCGTCCCCAAAAGTCTATTTGCAAAGCTTTTGCCTGTAAAGAGATACGTCCGTTCAAGGTGCCGTAGAAGCTTTGTGATACATCGTTCTTTTCTGTCCAGTAAATTTTTCCGGCACCGGTATAGTTGAGGCCGACAGTCAGGCTCTGTGCCCAATTGTTTTCATTAAAGAAGAAACTGTAATTGACACCTGCGTTCATGGTGTGGCGTGGAACGAACGGAACGTAATGACCGCTATAATCAATGTTTTCGTCTGACGAGCTCTTTCCGGCATCATACTTCTTGAAGGTAGAGTGAGTATATCCGTAGCTTCCGTTCAAACTGAGATTTCTATTGACGGATGCTGTCAGGCTGACTTCCGCACCATAGCTTTCACTGCTTCCGGCATTGACCATCATACGTCCCAACCCGCTTTCCACGAACTTGGCAATCTGCTGGTCGCGGGTATCCATATAGAAAGCGGCCAGATCGGTTTTCAGTTTACCATCGAATAAACTGAGATGTGAACCGATTTCGTAGTTCCAGCTATATTCGGGCTTGTAGGTTACGAGGTTTTTTATTTCATCGTCGCTGACAGCACTTCCTGCACCCGGACGCTGCTTTAATGCACTTTGCAATAACTCGGAGAACATCTGTATATTGTAACCGCCGCTGCGGAAGCCCCGGCTGACAGTTGCATAGATGTTGTTCTGCTTGTTGAAGTCATATTTCAAAGCGAATTTAGGTAACAACTGCACATGGTCATCATCCAGCTTGCCTGTAAACTCAGCTGCCTGTTCCATCGGTTTGCCCATTGGTTTTCCCGCCATATACATCTGAATGTTCATGGCTGCCGAAGAATTATAGTCTATCTTATTCTTTTCGTAGTCCAGACGCAAACCAACGGTAGCAGAGAGGTTCTCGAATAATAAATGGTTGAAGGTGGACTGATGGAAAACGGCTGCTCCCAGCACCGGAGTGTCGAAGATTCCCGGCACGGGCATTGTTTCGCTCAATATCTTCAAGTTGACGGGCATCCCCGATGAGGCCATCCCTTTATTAATATTATTTTCCAGCCATTGAATACCTTCAGGTTGAAAAGTGACAGGAGCATCGGTGTGCAACCATTGGTAGAAACCGCTTGCACCGGTTACCCAAATCCAGCGTTGGTTCTTTTTGCTCTTGAAGGTAACCTCTTCGCTCAAGGTATTGATGCGTTGTTTTTGTTCTATATTGTAGATGTCGACAGGCAGGAAATCCTGATCCAGATACATACGGTCGGTCAGATTCTGATAGCCTGTCACGGCATTCATAATGAATTTGTTTCCCTGATATTCTATGTTCAGTCCTGTATTGAATAATCCGCGACGATAACCGCAGTCACGGTTATAGCTGATTTTTCCGATATGCTCTTGGTATTCTTCTTTGTTTTTGTCCAAGGCTCCTGTATAGTAATAAGGATAGCCGCCCTCATCGCTATAATCATAACCGACCGTAAAGTCTAGTTTCAAATTGTCTGAAGGCAGCCAGATAGCACGGATTCGTCCGCCTCCGGCTTCCATGTTATCGATTTTCTTTCCGTTATATGCATTGCGGAAGAAGCCGTCCGAACCTTCATAATAACCTCCTGCCGAGAAAGCAAAGCGTTCATTCCAACGGTGATAATGCGTCAGTGAGGCACTACGGTAATTGCTTTTGCTACCGTAACTCAATTTTACATCGGTTCCCTGATAGGAGAATGGTGAACGGGTATGTACTTTTATCAGTCCGCCCATCGTGTTTCGTCCGTATAATGTACCTTGAGGTCCGCGAAGAATGTCGATACGTTCTATATCATAGAAATTGAAGTCGAACGCAGATTTGTCTATATAAGGAATATTGTCTACGTATAACCCTACTGCCGGGGTGTTGATGCGTGAACCGATTCCGCGGATATAGACTGCGGAAGTAATTTTTGAGCCATAATCGGGCATAAAGAAATTCGGAACTAAAGCACTTACATTTTTCAGCGTTGTAATCTGATTGATTTGCATATCTTTCTGTGAAATCAAAGATACTGCATTGGGAAGCTCTCTTAGTTTACCGGTTTCTTTGGGTGAAGCAATGACTACCACTTCTTCTATATCAATCACTTTGGTTGTATCTTTGGGAAGTGTGTTAATGTCTTCTGCGAGCGCTGTCGCAGACAGGAAACAAGTCGTTGCCAGTAAAAGTTTTTTTTTCATATTTATTGTTTGGTTTGAGTAGTCTTGTAATTCATTTGCAAAGTAAGGGCAAACGGATGGTTTGTACAATCCTCATTTATTAGGATTTTAAATTCTGTCGGCTTCTATGTAACCGTTCATTACGGCATAGACGGTGAGTCCGGATACAGACTTGATGCCTAGTTTCTCTGTTATGTTCTTGCGGTGAGAGATGACAGTGGTCAGGCTGATGTTCAGTTTATCGGCTATCTCTTTATTGATAAGCCCTTTGGTGATGAGTATCAGCACCTCAATTTCACGGGCGGATAGTTCATGCTCCGTTTTAGGTGTTTGTGCTCCCGAATACTCGGCATGGTTTCTTGTCTGATGACCGTACTTACGCAGTTGGAGGATATCTTTTATCAGCGATTCTTCATCTTGATAGATGTTCAACTTAGGTACACCGGCCAGTTGGGGCTGACTGTCACCGCCTGCCAATACAATTGTTTTAGGCTTGCGGGGAAGAAAGAAGGAAGTATGTTCAAAGTAAATTTGAGCAGAGATGAAATAGTGTGCATACATATCCGGTGTATCGTCCACCAATTCGCCAAAGGAATGGAAGATACGGATAACAGCCGTCGGAATCATTCCTTGCAGAATGTTCTGTAACCCCAGGCAAGTGAGGGTATTAGGGTCTATTATAGCTATTTCGGGATGGTGCATATTCTTTATTTGCTGCAAAGATACATATCTTTTAGTTAAAATAATATGTGAATGGCAGAAATGTTATTTGGAGAGACTGAATTGGTATAACTAACTCTCTTTCTTATTTATTAGTATATCAATAATATAACTTAAAACCTTAGCATACCGAAGTATGATATGGCAATAATCGGCTGAGGTTCTGCCGGATATTTTCTGTATTAGCCCGTGATATGGGCATACTTGTTTTATAAGGGTGTCAAAACATTGACAATGCTGTTGTTTTGCTCGTAGGGGGGAGGTTTGCTCACCTGAAAACAGTTCGCTTTGTGTATAGTTCCCAAGGTCGTAACTGTAGGGGCTGTCTGCCCCTACAGTTGATGTTTTTTAGTATTGATACGTCTTCTTCATTTTGATGATGAAGCTAAAAACGGTTTTGCGGGACAGAGAGTCCGAAGTAAGCTGCCACCGCTTCGGCACATCGCTCACCGTCAATGCCTGCAGATACGATACCGCCTGCATATCCTGCCCCTTCTCCGCAAGGAAACAATCCCTGCACCGTGATGTGTTGCAAGGTCTCATTGTCTCTGACAATTCTCACAGGCGACGAAGTGCGCGTCTCTACTCCAATCAGCACCGCATCGTTGGTTAGGAAGCCGTGGCTGGTCTTGCCAAACTGTTGGAAACCTTTGCTTAAACGGTTGGCTATGAAAGGTGGCATCCAGAAGTGAAGAGGAGAAGAAACCAACCCCGGACTATACGAACTCTCGGGCAAATCGTAACTCAGCTTTTTTCGGGTAAAGTCAACCATCCGTTGTGCCGGAGCTGTTTGCCGCATGTTTCCCTGTTGCCAGCAGGCAGCTTCCAGTGCTTCCTGAAAGTGCATCATCGACAATACAGAATCCGTATCATCGGCAAATCCCAGCTCCTCGTTCTTCATTCTCAATTCATCGTTTTGCAGATCTTCGGGACGTATCTCTACCACCATGCCCGAGTTGCTCCATTTGGAACCGCGATTGCTTGGGCTCATTCCGTTGACCACAATCTGATGAGGTCCGCTGGCGGCTGGTACGACAAATCCTCCGGGACACATACAGAAACTATACACACCGCGTCCGTCTACCTGAGTTACAAAACTGTATTCGGCTGCCGGAAGGTATTTACCGCGTCCGTTTCTGTTGTGATATTGAATTTGGTCTATCAGCATTGAAGGATGCTCAAGGCGCACGCCGACTGCAATTCCTTTGGTTTCTATCTGCACTCCATGACTGTGCAGCCAGCGATAAACATCGCGTGCCGAGTGCCCTGTAGCCAGTATGACAGGACCTTTGAATATTTTTCCGGTATTCGTTTCGATACCGATAATGCGTTCCTTTTCTATTATCAATGAATCCATGCGTGTCTCGAAGTGTACTTCTCCTCCACAATCGATAATGGTATTACGCATATTCTCGATAACCCTCGGCAGCTTGTCCGTTCCGATGTGGGGATGGGCGTCTACTAAAATCGAGGAACTGGCGCCATGCTGACAAAACACGTTTAATATTTTATCTACGTTGCCACGTTTCTTGCTTCGTGTGTAGAGTTTACCGTCCGAGTAAGCACCTGCTCCTCCTTCACCAAAACTGTAATTACTCTCCGGGTCGACTTTATGTTCACGGCTGATGCGTGCGATATCCGTTTTGCGGTCGCGCACGTTCTTTCCTCTTTCCACCACGATGGGACGCAATCCCAACTCTATCAGCCGCAGTGCGGCAAACAGTCCTCCGGGACCTGCACCTACCACTATTACCTGGGGGCTGTTCTCTACCTTACGGTATTCCGTGCGGACGAATTCTTCGTCATGAGGAATTTCATTGATATAGAGACGCACTTTCAGGTTGACATAAATAGTACGTTGGCGGGCATCAATACTTCTTTTCAAGACACGGATGGAATGGATGGTGCGTATGTCCAGTCCTTTTTCACGTCCGATAAATTGTTTGAGTGCTTGTTCACTGATTGCCTGTTCAGGCAATGCTCGCAGTTGGAATTCCTGTATCATATCTTTTTTATTTATTGTCGGGCATGAGTTTCTTGCGATAATATGAATTGGCCGTATAAAGGGCAGCAGCCGGATTGTGTCCGGTGACGCGGTCTTTTGTTATCAAGGTAGTGGAATAGGCATCTGCATATTTATAGAACAGGCTGTCATGTCCCACACAAAGTCCGATAACTACATTCAGGTCTGTATGCGCGCGGTTGAGCAGGCGCGCCTGAAGGATAGGGTTGCACATGGCAGCTCCGATGGTTTCACATTCCTGAGGGATACCAACGGATGATTTGGGCACTCCCGCCACTTTGCATATCACGGAATAAGCTTCGAATCCGTTGGCTCTCAGAATCCGGGCAAAGATTCGTGCTTCATTGATTAATCCGATGCAATTGGCAATTCCTATTTTCTTGTATCCCATCTTGCGTGCAAAGGTCATGATTTCTTCCACGCGGGTGAGCCGGCAATAGCCTTCAAACTCCACTTCGGCGCTGGCTACCATAACATCGTGGTTTTGTCCTTCGTCATAGCGTTCCAGTGCCCACTCCAAATCTTCTGTATCCAAACCGGTCGTCAGGCAGAATTCGGGATATGTACGGTCTTTGAACTTGCAGTTCTGTGTTCCGCAGTCCACACAACTTGGGGTATATGAATTGTCTTTAGTCATTGATGTCGATTCTTTAGTTTTAAAACAGTTTTATGTATCTTATCCGAATAAGGCCCGGAACGCTTCTTCCACTTTTCTGACCGGAATGAGTTCTATTTTCAGTTTCTTGGTATCCATTCCCTGAAGGTTATGCTTGGGGATAAGGATACGCTTGAATCCGAGCTTTTCGGCTTCACCGATTCGCTGTTCGATGCGGTTGACCGGACGTATCTCTCCACTCAGTCCCACTTCACCTGCCATGCAGGTGTCGCGCTCCACCTCCGCATCCATGTTGCTGGACAAGATGGCGCTGATGACAGACAGGTCGATGGCAGGGTCGTTGACCTTCAGTCCGCCGGCTATATTGAGAAAGACATCTTTCTGTGCCAGCTTGAATCCGACCCGTTTCTCCAACACGGCAAGAAGCATGTTCATTCTTCTCAGATCAAAGCCTGTGGCGGAGCGTTGAGGATTGCCGTAGACGGCAGAGCTGACCAGTGCCTGTGTTTCGATGAGGAACGGACGAACCCCTTCGATGGCAGAGGCGATGGCTACGCCGCTCATTCCTTCATGGTCTTGGCTCAGCAGTAACTCAGAGGGGTTGCTCACTTGCCTCAATCCGTCCTGCCGCATCTCGTAGATGCCTAATTCGGCAGTGCTGCCGAAACGGTTCTTGATGCTGCGCAGGATGCGATACATATAATGTTGGTCGCCCTCGAACTGCAAAACGGTGTCGACAATGTGCTCCAGCACCTTTGGTCCGGCTATGCTTCCTTCCTTATTGATATGCCCGATCAGGATAACGGGTGTGTTGGTCTGCTTGGCAAATTTAAGGATGGAGGCGGAACATTCGCGTACTTGCACCAGGCTTCCGGGAGAAGACTCGATTGTCTCGGTTGATATCGTTTGTATGGAGTCGATGATAACCAGGTCGGGTTGCGTGTTCTTGATGTTTACGTAAATCTGTTCCAAAGATGTTTCGCATGCTATCAGGCAGTCCGATGAGTTGTGACGGATGCGGTTGGCACGCAGCTTCAGCTGCCGTGCACTTTCTTCGCCGGACACATAAAGTATCTTCTTTTCGGGTAATCTCAGAACAGTTTGTAGCACGAGGGTGGACTTTCCGATTCCCGGTTCTCCGCCCAGCAAAACCAGCGAGCCGGGAACCAGACCGCCGCCCAATACACGGTTTAACTCTTCGTCGTGCATATCGATGCGTGGCTCATCGCCACCCGTTATTTCACTGAGGATGACCGGTTTGCTCTTGACCGGTTCCAATCCAGAAAGAGGACGGGTTCCGGCTACGGGCTTGCGCACCACCTCTTCTACATACGTGTTCCACTCACCGCAAGAAGGGCACTTGCCAATCCATTTGGGAGAGTCTTGTCCGCAGTTGCTACATATATATACAGTCTTTTCTTTCATACAGCAAAGGTATGGAAATATTTCTTTATTTCTTTCCCAAATTCTCAAATCTGTTTTCTTCTTTCACTTCATCTCTCTGAACACCTTCCCGATAATACTCATCGGCCAGGGCAGCATACTTGCGGTACATCCTCTGTGCGGTTTCTATTTCATCACCTTGGGTGATGGGGGTGCGTGCCTTTCCGGGAGTCGACACATACTGAAGTTCCCAATCACCCAGCGAACTGTAGAAGTCATTGGCGCGGAAAGCTTCGCGGTTATGCGTGAGCGGCAAGCCCTGTTCCAAATATTCCGTGCCTTTATCCAGATGTTCTTCAAGCATGGCATAGAACTTTTCCCACCGTTTCAGGTAATAACCGTCTATCAGTCCTGCCCATTCTTTCCAACCGTAATCAAAGATGAAAGGGTCTTTGTCTGCCCCCCATATCGTGAACAGGGCAGTGGCATCCTTCTCATATAAGTCTTGTTCTTCGGGAGTCGTTCCCCAACGGCGTGCCTGAGTGAGCCATCTGTCGAAGTTGAATTCAGGACGAGTGCGTAATAAGGTATCCACATCCTTCAATAGTTCCAAGAAGCGTTGGCTGTGGAGTCGGAAGGCCGTCTTGTCTTTTTCTTTAAATGCCTTTGCCGCTTGTTTGTGGATGGCTTGTCCCAGATTGGACATGATTTGGCGTTGTATGTCGATAATATCGAAACGATAGGGGCGGGAATCTCCCAATTTGTCTGCATCTTGCAGGAGAAGAGCCTCTGCCTGTATCAAATCGGTCGGATGATAAGGAATGGCAAAGCCGGCATTCGGTCCCGACTTTTTCACATCAAGCGCGGGGCGTGCGGCAATGATGGAGCTGAATTCCGTTCCGTTCGTGCCCCGTGTGTATGCCGACCGGAGCAAATAGACAGTCCATGCGGTCTCGGCATTTTGAGAGACAGCTCCGTAACGGCGACGTGCATAGTCTGCCAACCATTTTTCCACATCAATGCTGTCACGGTGCAAAGGCATTTCAAATGCAAGGTCATAATAAACCGGATTCTGCTCGATGGACTCCATAAATAGACCCGAACCGACGATGTTCGGCGAGCGTTTTGCGGCGGTGGCGTATTGGTTGGACGCCAGCAAAGGCAAATCGCCATGCAGATTGATGCGTCCGCCAAAGTTGTGCAGATTACCGGCAATGGCGGAGTAGCCCCAAAAGGCGCTGTCCTTTCGGCACTTAGCCCCGTTAAGATCGAGAATTAACAAGTCTTCTTTGGGAACGGCTTTCACAATCGGCTCGCGCAAGCTCCATGCCTGCATAGCCCATACAGCCGATGAGTCGAAATCCTTGAATAGCTTGTGAATGGACTTTCCGACCGCCGACAGGTATTCGGGAGTATCTATCGGCGGAGTGCTTTCATGGAACGGGTCGGCGGCATATATCCCGTGGGCACCGTAAAGCTTCTTTTGCTCTTCCAGGAAGTCATGCCCGATGACTTGGAACAGCGAGTCGGTGGGGTCGAGCTGGGCAACGCCGGTAAAAGCGCACCATGAAGGCTGTTGCTGTATTTTGGCATGGGGATATTTAGCCTTCAGTTCGCGTGGCACGTAGCCGGAGAAACCTTGTTGAATAGGTTGCATGCCCAGTTCCAGCTCACGCTGTATGATTTGTTTGCCTAGCCGGATGTGAGAGTCTATCCATGATTTGGGAAGCGGTCCGCCATAGTCCTGCAGGTTTTGCATCCATTGCCAGGCGGCATGCGCCGGTCCTGCAAGGAAATGCCGTGCCTCTTCATCCGTGAAACGATGTTTCAGCAGCGTGTTGTACCACACGGCTTCCAGACCGACAACAGAGAGGGGCATGTTGATGGAGTTCATTGCCATATAGTCCAGCTCGCGTTGCCACCGTTCCCAGTCCCACCATGCTGCCGAGTAACTCACGGTGCAATAGTTCATGTAAACACGATACTTGCCATTGATGATGTTACGGGTCGTTTCGGCAGGGAGAGGCAGCGTTTGCGGCAGGTTGAGTTGATCGCCGAACCAGGAAACATGTGCATGGCAAGTATATTTTAAATATTGGTTATAGGCGGTGGCAAGTGCTACCGGATTGTTACCCCGCAATAACACCTTTCCGTTCTGGCTGCCTATTTCGTAGACATCTTTTCCGTTTTCGGAATCGATAAGTTCCAGTTGGAACTGGTTGCCATATCCCGGTGTGACACGTTCTATCAAGTCATACGCGGCTTGTATCTGCGGATGGTTGGAATGGCAGGCGGTGCATAGCAGTGACACGACTGTTGCGATAAGCCATAAAGAAATAAAGTAATAGCGTTTCATTTTCTTATTTTATGTGTTAATGACTATAGATATCAGAAGTTGGTCTTATATATGGCACACAAAATTACGATAATTTATTCAATCAGAGAACTTTTTGTTTTAGCTTTTATAATTAAATGTATGAAGAAAAAGCCATAATTGTTTGTTTCTTCGGAATATGTTTTTTACATTTGGACAATCTACTTAAAAATCGTACTATAATGAAAAAGACAATGTTGTTGATGAGTACTGCAATACTGGCGACTGCCTTTCTTGCAGCTTGCGGACCGTCATCGAAAGATGATGGCACCATTACAAGATTAGAGCAGAATGGCAATACACTCACAGTATGTGATTTTGCGAAAGTAAAGGATACTCTGAATGTGCCTCTGAGCGAGTGGGTGGAAGATTGCCGGTTGGTGAGGTTTGAAAATACCGATACGGCATTGTTTAAAATGTGGTGGCCGGCTATTACCGACAACTATATCGGAATCCGTCAAAGCGGAGGTGTGTTTAAGCTGTTTGACCATAAAGGAAAATTTCTGCATGACATAGGAGCGATGGGACAGGGGCCCGGTGAATATGCAGGTTCGTTGTATAGCGAATTGATTGATGAGAAAAATAAGGTGATATACCTTGCCCCGTTTGCCGGAAGCACTAAGATATTGAAGTATAATCTGGACGGAACCTTTGTGACTGACTATGATTTGGGGGAAAGACTCAACAAACCCAAACTGTCACTCAACCCCGATGGAAGTATATCGCTCGTTCATCTCTGCTTTCAGGGTATGAGTGAAATGATGGGAGCTGTTATTACGCCGGATAGCACTATCACCAAGTATATACCTGCCCCCGGTCAGGCTATAAATCCCCGTGATAAAAACGGTAGTTTCGTTGGCTTTAATAACGAGATATGGAGCTATAATAATGTGGAAGGCTTCAAATACATGATGATGCCTGTCGATACATTATATAATTATAATGCTGCTGCCAACAAGATGGAAGCGCAGTTTGCCTTGTCCAATCCTCCTGTGGGAGAAGACGTATTCCTGATTTACGATGAGCTTCCCGGTAAATATCTTGCTACGGTTTGGGGTAAAGGAACTATTGTGGTAGACAACAAGAACAATAATTCACACTATGTGAAGTTGGTTAATGACTACTTTGGCGGTCTTCCTGCACCGATGAATTTCACTAACGGTTGGTTTTTTGCTATGTATGAGCCGGCAGTGCTGATGGAAAACATAGAAAAGCGTATGGCTGCATCCGATTGTACCGACAAAGACAAAGAATTGCTGAAAGGCTTGCTTGAATCATTGGATGAAAATGATAACAATGTCATGTTTATCGGTAAACTGAAGAAGTGATTTGACTATTGCTTGGTTATAATAGCCGTCTTTCACAATAAAAACGCTTGTGAAAGGCGGTTTTTTTGCTTCTTTTTGTCTTATTTCTGCTATTGAAAGAGTAATTCTTACTGTTTCTCTCAAAAAAAACGAGATTCGTGATAGATTGTAAGAAATAGTTTTTATATTTGCATCGTTCAAACAAAAAGGAAAGAACGGTTATAAAATGACAATGTACTATCTGCATACAACCACTTTTGGGATGGGGAGCATGATGACCTCCATGTCTGCATCCACAACAATGACCCCTCGGGGTTAAGGATAGTATATAGTGTTTCTACGTGATACACGCTTACGGACGTAAGCAAAAACAGCATTTAATTTTATTTTATTGTAAACAGATACGGCTTATTCCGTTACTGAAGACGTGTTATATAGTGTCCTGAACTAAATAAGGAGATGATAATGCAGGGGAAAAGAGCCGGAACAAAATAGGTAATTGCATGAAAGTAATGAAATTCGGCGGAACATCCGTAGGTTCCGTAGACAGTATTTTAAAAGTCAAACAGATAGTAGAGGCTGCCGAAGAGCCTGTAATCGTAGTGGTATCTGCTTTGGGCGGCATCACTGACAAGTTAATCAATACCTCACAAATGGCAGCCAACGGCGATGCAGAGTATGAAAAAGAGTATCGTGAGATAGTAAACCGTCACATCGAAATGGTGTATACCGTTATTCCGGCGGGCGAAGGACGCACCGTATTGCTGGATAAGGTCAATGAACTGTTGAGTGAGTTGAAAGATATCTTTCAAGGTATTTATCTGATTAAGGATTTGTCTTCCAAAACTTCTGCAACTATCGTGAGCTACGGTGAACGTTTGTCGTCTATTATTGCGGCAACGCTGATAAAGGGAGCGGTGTGGTATGATTCGCGCAACTTCATCAAGACCGAGAAAAAACATGCCAAACATATTCTGGATTCGGAACTGACAACTTCGTTGGTGAAAGAAACATTTGATGAAATTCCGCAGGTAGCATTGGTGCCCGGTTTTATATCTACCGACAAGAACAGCGGAGAAGTGACAAACTTGGGACGTGGCGGTTCGGATTATACGGCTTCCATCATTGCCGCATCTTTGAATGCCGCCAGTCTGGAGATATGGACGGATGTGGACGGCTTTATGACCGCCGACCCGCGTGTCATCAGCACTGCTTATACCATAAACGAGCTGAGTTATGTAGAAGCTATGGAGCTTTGCAACTTTGGTGCGAAAGTAGTTTATCCGCCGACTATCTATCCGGTGTGTCACAAGAATATTCCCATTCTGATAAAAAACACCTTTAATCCCGAGGCTCCCGGAACCATTATCAAGCAGGAAGTCGATTCGGGCTCAAAAGCCATTAAAGGTATTTCTTCTATCAATGACACCACTCTGATTACGGTTACAGGTTTGGGCATGGTGGGAGTGATCGGCGTAAACTTCCGCATCTTCAAGGCATTGGCGCAGAATGGCATCAGTGTGTTCATGGTGTCTCAGGCTTCTTCGGAGAACAGCACTTCCATCGGTGTCCGTAATCAGGATGCTGCATTGGCTTGTGAGGTGTTGAATGAAGAATTTGCAAAAGAGATAGAAATGGGTGAAATCAGTCCGGTGGTGGCTGAGATGAATTTGGCCACCATTGCGATTGTAGGCGAGAATATGAAGCATACACCCGGCATTGCCGGAAAGCTTTTCGGAACATTGGGACGTAACGGCATCAGTGTGATAGCTTGTGCGCAAGGTGCTTCGGAGACCAACATTTCTTTTGTGGTAGAGGCTAAATCGCTTCGCAAATCTTTGAATGTCATTCATGATTCATTCTTCCTGTCGGAATATCAAGTATTGAACTTGTTTATCTGTGGTACCGGTACGGTGGGCGGCAGCCTGATAGAACAAATCCGTTGCCAGCAACAAAAGTTGATGCAGGAACGCGGCTTGAAGTTGAAGGTGGTGGGCATTGCCGACGGGCACCGTGCACTCTTCACACGTGCGGGCATTGACCTTGCTTCTTATAGGGAAGAGATGGAAGAAAAAGGAATCCCGTCTTCTGCCGCTGTGCTGCATGACGAGATTATCGGCATGAATATTTTCAATTCTGTTTTTGTGGATTGTACGGCAAGTGCCGAAGTCGCCTCTCTTTATAAAGAGTTCCTGATGCATAATATCTCTGTAGTGGCTGCGAATAAGATTGCCGCTTCATCGGATTATTCCATTTATAGCGAGCTGAAACAAATAGCCCGCAGACGGGGGGTGAAGTTCTTGTTCGAGACAAATGTAGGTGCGGGGCTGCCGATTATCAATACCATCAATGACTTGATAAACAGTGGTGATAAGATTCTGAAGATAGAAGCGGTACTCAGTGGAACTTTGAACTATATCTTTAATAAGATCAGCGCAGACGTGCCTTTCAGCCAAACCATCAAGATGGCACAGGAAGAACGTTATTCGGAGCCCGACCCGCGTATCGACCTGAGTGGAAAAGACGTAATCCGCAAGTTGGTTATCTTGGCGCGCGAGGCCGGATACAAGTTGGAACAGACAGATGTGGAAAAACATCTTTTCGTGCCGAGTGACTTCTTCGAAGGACCTTTGGAAGAGTTCTGGAAGAAAGTCCCGTCGCTGGATGCCGATTTTGAGGCACGTCGCCGGAAACTGGAGAGCGAGAACAAACGTTGGCGCTTCGTTGCGAAACTGGAAAACGGTAAAGGTAGTGTGTCTCTGCAGGAAGTAGACAGCAAACATCCGTTCTATGGATTGGAGGGCAGTAATAATATTATTCTGCTTACTACCGAACGGTATAAAGAATATCCAATGATGATACAAGGATACGGTGCCGGTGCCAGTGTAACTGCTGCCGGAGTATTTGCCGATATCATGAGTATCGCAAACATTTAGGCTTATGAAACACATTATTATTCTGGGTGACGGTATGGCCGACTGGCCGGCTGAATCATTGGGAAATAAAACATTGCTGCAATATGCTGCTACACCCTATATGGACAAGCTTGCCCGTATGGGACGTACCGGAAGGCTGATGACTGTTGCACCGGGTTTTCATCCGGGCAGCGAAGTGGCGAATATGTCTGTTATGGGCTATAATCTGCCGAAGGTGTATGAAGGGCGCGGTCCGTTGGAAGCGGCGAGTATCGGCGTAGAGCTGCAACTGGGAGACATGGCGATGCGTTGCAATATTATCTGTATCGAAGGAGATAATATAAAGAATCATTCTGCCGGTCATATCACCACCGAAGAAGCTGATGTGTTGATTCAATATTTGGAAGAGAAGTTGGGCACAGACCGTATTCATTTCTATACAGGGGTGCAATACCGTCATTTATTGGTGATAAAAGGGGGCAATAAGCAGTTGGATTGTACGCCTCCTCACGATGTTCCGTTGAAACCTTTCCGTCCGCTGATGGTGAAAGCCGGGGTACCGGAAGCGCAGGAAACGGCCGAACTGATAAATACCCTTATCCTGAAGTCGCAAGAATTACTGGCTGAACATCCTATTAACAAGAAGCGTATAGCCGAAGGTAAAGATCCCGCCAACAGCATCTGGCCGTGGAGTCCGGGCTATCGTCCGCAGATGGAGCCATTGGCAGAGAAGTATCCGGTTATCAGGAAAGGTGCGGTCATTTCGGCTGTCGATTTGATTAACGGAATCGGATATTATGCCGGATTGCGTCGCATCACCGTGCAAGGGGCAACAGGACTTTATGATACAAATTATGAAAACAAGGTTGCTGCTGCATTGGAAGCACTTCGGACGGATGACTTTGTCTATCTGCATATCGAAGCCAGTGACGAGGCGGGGCATGAGGGGGATTTTAAGTTGAAACAGTTCACTATTGAAAATCTGGATAAGCGGGTTGTAGGGCCTGTTTATGAGGCAGTGAAAGATTGGGACGAGCCTGTGGCTATTGCCGTGCTTCCCGACCACCCCACACCTTGCGAACTGCGTACACATACTGCTGAGCCGGTGCCTTTCCTCATTTACTATCCGGGCATAGAGCCGGACAATGTACAGACATTCGACGAGGTGGCTTGTGTGGAAGGCAGTTACGGAGTGATGAAAGGAGATGAGTTTATGAACGAGTTTATGACAGCCTCTGCGTTGCATAACGAATAAAAACCAATCTATATTATGAAATATTACAGTACCAATCATCAGTCCCCGGTTGCTTCATTAGAAGAAGCTGTAGTGAAGGGACTGGCTTCCGACAAAGGATTATTTATGCCCGAAGCTGTTAAAATGTTGCCGGAAGAGTTTTATGATAACATCGAGCACCTGTCTTTTCAGGAAATAGCTTATCGAGTAGCCGATGCTTTCTTTGGCGAAGATGTGCCTGCCGATACATTGAAACAAATTGTTTATGACACGTTGAGTTTTGATGTTCCTGCCGTAAAGGTGAAGGATAATATATACTCATTGGAATTGTTTCATGGTCCTACCTTGGCTTTTAAGGACGTGGGCGGACGGTTCATGGCTCGTTTGCTGGGTTACTTCATTAAAAAAGAAGGGCAGAAGCAGGTGAATGTCCTGGTCGCTACTTCGGGAGATACCGGCAGTGCAGTAGCCAATGGCTTTCTCGGAGTGGAAGGTATCCATGTGTATGTGCTTTATCCCAAAGGAAAGGTCAGCGAAATTCAGGAAAAGCAGTTCACTACGCTGGGACAGAATATTACGGCTTTGGAAGTAGACGGTACGTTTGACGATTGTCAGGCATTGGTGAAGAATGCGTTTATGGATGCTGACTTGAATGCGCACATGAAACTGACTTCGGCAAATTCTATTAACGTGGCCCGTTTCCTGCCTCAGGCATTCTATTATTTCTATGCCTACGCACAGTTGAAGAAAGAAGGTAAGGCGGATAATATGGTGGTATGTGTGCCTAGCGGTAACTTTGGCAATATAACGGCCGGTCTGTTCGGCAAGCGCATGGGTTTGCCTGTGAAGCGTTTTATAGCGGCCAACAACCGCAATGACATATTCTATCAATACTTGCAGACCGGAAAGTATAATCCCCGTCCTTCCATCGCTACCATTGCCAATGCGATGGATGTGGGCGATCCCAGTAATTTTGCTCGTATACTGGCATTGTATGACAACAATCATGCTGCCATTGCAATGGAAATCTCGGGTGCGACCTATACAGATGAACAGATTCGTGAAGCAGTGAAGGAAGCCTATCGGGAAACAGGCTATTTGCTTGACCCTCACGGAGCTTGCGGTTATCGTGCCCTTTCGGAAAGTTTGCAACTGGGAGAGACCGGTGTTTTCCTTGAAACGGCTCATCCGGCAAAGTTCCTGGAAACAGTGGAGGACATCATTGGCAACAAAGTAGAGATTCCTGTCAAGTTGAAAGAGTTCATGAAGGGAGTCAAGCAGAGCATTCCGATGAATAAGGATTTTGAAAGTTTTAAGGCTTATTTGATGAAAGAATAGCTCTTTCATGGTCTATCAAATCGTCGACTGTAGGGGCAGGGTTTGCCTGCCCGAACCGACGGTCACGACCTTGGAAGTAATGCACAAAACAAGCTGTTCCCGGGCGAGCGAATCTGGCTACTACCGGCAAAACGACAGCATTGTCAACGTTTAGACACAATCTTATTTACACAAGGCACGGGGCTCGGACCGGATATCAGTCGGCGGGAGCATCCTTGTCGGGAGAAAGCATTCCGGTCAATTCCTCTTGCAAGGAAGATTGCCGGATAGTATTCTTTTTCTCTTTGAGCAAAGCGTGAGATACTTTTCCTTCTGTTCATCAGATAAAAGCAAAGCTTTCATATATCTTCCTTTCTATAGGGCTAACGGTTTTTTATCGGTTGTCTAAGGCTTTTTATTTGCTGGATTATTACGTCCCACTACGGCAGGATATACGTCCCATTGCAGCAGGACGTACGTTCCACTACAGCAGGACGTACGTTCCACTGTAGCAGGACGTAGTAACAGACGGTAAGTAAGTCCTTAGCCTTCAGTATGAAAAGGCTTAATCTTCCTATTTCTGTGACTAAGTCTGTCTAAGCAGGGTGAATTTTTTAAATGAGTTGTGCCAGCACTTCTTCAAAGGAAGAATATGTATGCGTTTCTTCTTTTTGCGTGAGTATCAACTGGTGGTCGGAGAGTGCTTGCAGATAAGGTAGGAACTGGTTCCCTTGGTTTGCCGGCAGGCAAGTATAGCCGTGTCGGTTTAAGGCGTTGATGGTCCAGTGCAGCAACGTATCGTTTTCGGCTTCCACCCTGATTTCTTTTTTTCCGGTTACAGTGGGATAGTAGATGCCATGATTATAATCGAACCGGATATTACTGTGTGAGAACAGCGTGTCCATCCGATGATTCAGAATCATATCTTCCGTCACTCCGCATTGCAGTCCTGTTTCTTTGGACAGCAGCCAAAGCTTGTCCGACAGTACCAGGGCTTGTTCTATGTCATGGGTGGATAGCAGGATGGCCTTGTTTTGCTCCACCGCCAACTGATGCAGCAAAGTCATGATTTCTATGCGGCTCACCACGTCCAGAAAAGCGGTCGGCTCATCCAAGATGATAAGCGGACATTCCTGAACCAATGCTTTGGCTATCATTACCTTTTGCCGTTCTCCGTCCGAAAGTTCGGCGGTGTAGCTTTCGGCTTTGTGGGCAATGCCTACGGCATCCAATGCCTCTTTGATAATGAGATGGTCTTTGGGATGCAGTCTTCCGAAGAAGCCTGTATGCGGCTGGCGTCCCAAAGCTACCAGTTCATACACGGTCAGCCCTCCGGCTTGTGTCTTGTCTGTCAGGACCACACCGATGGTGCGCGAACGTTCCTTTTCCGAATACTGCTGCAAAGGCTTGCCCAGCAATTGCAAATCTCCTGCCAATGAAGGTTGCGAAGCGGACAGGGTGCGGAGTAAGGTGGACTTTCCGGCTCCGTTGGCTCCAAGCAGACTGGTCAGTTCTCCCGGATAGAGTCCGAAAGAAAGGTGTTCGTGCACTTTCTTTTCTCCTTTGTGGGTACGATAACCTATGCACAGGTCTGTGGCGGTGATGACAGCTTGCTTTTCCATCAGTTGAAGTACTGGATTTTACGTTGGTTCACAATGACATAAATAATAATGGGCGCACCAATGACCGGAGTGACGGCATTCAGCGGAATGATACCTGCCTCGCCCGGCAGAATGCAGATGAAGTTGCAGAGCAGGGCAATGGCTCCTCCCGTCAGCATGGTGACAGGTAGCAGAGAGTTATGGTTGGAGGTTCCCAGCATGAGGCGGGCAATGTGCGGCACGGCCAGTCCGATAAAGGAAATCGGGCCGCAGAAAGCGGTGGTTGTCGCTGTCAGTAATCCGGTGGCGACAAGCAGCAGGTTACGTGTACGGCGGATGTTGATTCCCAGGTTTTCGGCATAGCGTGTTCCCAGCAGCAGGGCATTCAGAGGCTTTATCAGCAGTATGGTAATCAGCAGCCCCGCCGCTGTGACCAAGGAGAAAAAGGGAAGCTGCTGCAAAGATACTCCTCCGAAGTTTCCCATTCCCCAAATCATGTAGGAATGCACCCCTTCTGCCGTGGAGAAAAAGTTGAGCAGGGAGATGGCAGATGAAGTGATATACCCTATCATGATACCTATAATGAGCAGCATGATGCTGTTTTTTATCAAAGTGGAGAAGAACAGGATGATTCCCATCACCAGCATGGAGCCTATGAATGCTCCGATAATGACGGACAGGAATCCGGATAAAGTGAATACTCCGGCAGTAATCGTACCTGCGCCTGCCAGCATGACCAAGGCAACTCCCAAACTGGCTCCCGAACTGATTCCCAGTATGGAAGGGTCGGCCAAAGGGTTATTGAATGTGGTTTGCAACATCAGTCCCGATGCTGCGAGTGCCATTCCGCAAAGGAGGGCGGTAATGGCTTGCGGCAGGCGGGATTCCCAGACAATGAAACTCCAACTCGCCTTTTCTACTTCATTGCCTGTAAGGATATGCCACACCGCATCGGCAGGGATGTTTACCGAGCCGAACAGCAAATTGGCTCCTGTCAATGCAAGGATGAGGAGGAGCAGTATGATACCGTATTTTGTTCCTTTGTTATTCATTGATACTGTTTTGGGTTGCGTCCACACTGTAGGGAGTGTGTCAAAACTAACCCGGCCTATCCCATCGTCAGCTGTAGGGGCAGCATTATCCACGTTTTGACATAACCCTACGGTGATTTACTCCGCTAATTTAGTGAAATATTTTAATTCATACCCTTCTAAAAGCGTAGGATGGAATATTTTTATCAAATCTTTCAGTAATCGGTCGGGATGGAAAGGGGAATCTTCGTAAAAGTCTACCTTCCCTGTGTTGCATCCATAAATGTTGCGTTCCTTGAATGCACGGAAACCGGTGTATGGAGCATAGTCCTGCTCCAATTCCTTATAAGTCTTGTCAATGGCCTGATTATATTTGATGAGCCAGAAGTCTGCATTCTGACCTTTGTCAAACACGGTTTCGAAGGCTAGGGGAACAGAACCGCTATGCTCGTCATCGGCAAACACATAATTGGCCCCGGCATCCGCATAAATCCGCGCGGAGGTGCTTTTCCCTCCCGGAACATACCAAGCCGAACCGTTTTTCAGTTCGCTGATAACGCTCGGTGCGTATGAAAGGGGAGCAACCAATGCTTTCAGCTCATTATAGTTTTTTTCCACCTCGGCAAACAAGCTGTCCGCTTTTTGTGCTTGACCAAATAGGAGACCATAAAAACGCATCCATTCGGCACGTCCCAAGGCCGAAGTTTCCATGTAGTCCGCACATTCGATAATGGGAATGTTGAGTTTCTCCACCCGTCCGTATCCGCCACTGTTCTCGAAAGGGGAGAGCATAATGGCATCGGGGTGCAGGTCGATTATCTTTTCTATATCCGGGTTCATTCCATTCCCTACATCGGCGATGCTTCCTGTGCGGCAGCCATCCTGCACTTCTTGCAGTTTGATATACTTCAAATCGCAGACTCCTCCAATACTTTTCAAAGCACCAATCTGGTTGAGTAATCCGCAATGTACGGATGAGTAAACAACGGCCTTGCTCAATGGCGTGCGGACAAGTGTCCCTTCCGGCAAGTCGGCAGGCAGGGACTTTTCTTTGTCAACCAAGACATAGGTATGCAGTATCCGGGTCGTATCCCATGGATTGCGCAGACGGGCAATGGTATAGTCTTCGGTTGCAGACAGGCTGAGGTTTTCTGCATAACGCAAAGGGATTGCTTCTTCTGCTTCTATTACAGAAGCAGTCTTGCTTCTTCTGCCGCAGGAGGAAAGAAGGGCAAGCAAGAAGATGAATAGGATTACTTGTTTCATGTTATTTTTTATAATATCCGCCGGTTTTACGGGAACCTTTGTATTCTATTAATTCTTTATCTTTCAGTGATTTTAAATAACGCTCTGTCGTAGCAGCTCCTTTTTGGATATATTCTGCAATTTCATATCCTTTTGCACCGGGTTTCTTTTTCAAGAAGGTGAGGATAAGGCTTTCAAGTTCGTTTATTCCCTCATTTATTCCCTCACCTTCATTTACTCCCTCATCAGCGATTCTGTTTATTACTGAAATAAACTGCATTCCTACCGGCTCATTGATGAATTTTATATTCGGTTCTTCTTGAAGTGCACGTATAATCCCTGAGCCCAGACCACGATAAGGCATCGTTTTAGCACAGAAATTGGCAATGAAAGGATTGCGTACTACGGCGCTTCCCAGTTTGATACTTTCCACAGTCAGCCCATCGGGAAGGCATCCCGGGCTGATAATCTCTACACGGTTATCAAAAAGTGAGGGAAGCTTTATGAGATTATTTAATTTATGAGGGAAATATAGTTTTGCTTCCTTCACCAAAAGTGAAGAGAAGCAAAACCATATTTTATTATTTCAGTAAGAAGGTTAATCCGCATGGACCTACCCCTACATTGTATTTGTTTGTAAATTTGCCGTTTGCCGAATATTCGTTTACATAGCCATCAGTGGTATAACTTGGCCATCCTCCAACCATATTGTAAGAACTGATATAAATGTTTCCGGTAAATGGATTGACTGCGATGCCACAAGGGCTATCAACAGGTTGATCTATTAAATTTTTTGTTTCATTTCCTGTTTTTGTATCTATACTGAAATAAGTATTTTCCGTTGCGCCATAAGGAGCATTGATAAGGTAAAGGGTATTATCTTTTACAGTCATTAATGTTGCTTCCGTTACATCTGTAACAATATTCATATTGTCAATTTTTTGTACTTTAGCTGATATGTCATTATAATTACCCATTGCTAAGACATATACGTTTCCTTCCGTAGTAGAACAAATTTTAGTGGGATTTAGTCCTACGGGTATTCTTTTTGCTTCTGTAAATGTCTTTAGGCCTATTTTAGAAACACTTTTTCCATTTGCATAATCTGCACCATAATTCATTCCGTCTGAGTTAGCAACATACAGGTAGCCGTTGGCCACTGTCATCTCTTCTGGATTTGGACCAACTTTTAATGTAGCATCAATAGTTAGGCTAAGAGTGTCGATACGAGAAACATATCCATCATACATAGAAACATATACTTTTCCATTAGCAGCTATAATATCACGTGGACCTTCCCCTTGAGTGGATGTCGGAACAATCTGTTTGATGGATTTAGCTGTATTTTTGTCTACTATTTCTATAATATTTGAACCATATATGGCAATATACATTTTCGAACCATATACTATTGCATCTTGAGGGGTACCTCCCAAACTTCTTTTGTTTATGTCAAAAAATACATTGTTGCTTGCTGTTCCTTTTTCAAAGTTAATAAAAGAAAGTGTTCCATTAACATTGTTGCTAAGATTACCTGCATTAATAACGTACAAGCCTGTTGCTTCGGTTGGCGAAGTTGCTTCAGGAGTCGTGTCGGGTTGTGAAGAAGGGTCTTCTTCCGGATCTCTAGGAACTTCGATCTCATTGTCATCATCGTTACAAGCACAGAACAGCGGGGCTATACTAAATAAGGCTGCTGCAAAAAATAAATGTTTGAATTTCATACTTATATAATTTTTAAAAATGAATACTGCAAGTTAGTTTATAGCTTCTACCCGGCATCGGGTAGCTTTTCACTATGTCATATTGTTTATTTCCCAAATTAATAATATCTCCCCGAAGATTGTATGTAAACTTCTTTATCTTGAAGCTGCGGTATAATGAAAGGCCGTATTCTATATATCCATCCATTTCATTACTTGGACGATTTTCGGATGCAATATACCGTTTGCTCACACCCGTAGCATGAAGAGAAGCATTTATGAAAGGATTTTCCAAGGCTAAAGAAGCACCTGCGCTATGACGTGGGGTATATGCAATCTGATGTTTGTAATATACGACTTCCGGGTCTGTTTTATCTACTGCATATTGATAGGTATAGTTTCCGGTCAATAGTAAGGAATAATGTTTTGCCAGTTGGAAAGTGGTGTTTATATTGGCATCTACTCCCCAAATTTCTACTTTGCCTAAATTTACCATATTCCAGATAAACATATTATAGGGCATTGCCACAATTTTATCTTTTACCTTATTATAATACCCATCCAATGTCAGACTGATTGCTGGTAGCCAGCTTGTAAAGTTGTTCTGGTAAGTGATACCTATATTATATTGTTGAGCCTTTTCGGGACGAAGGTCACGGCTACCCATCCGGTCAAAGTAGTTTTCAGAAAAAGTAGCCACTCTGAATATGTCTTTATAGGAAGCCCGAAGGTATAGCTGTCCGTCTGTACAAGGTTTCCATGAAAAAGAGAAGGAAGGGGATAATTTTCGCCGGTTCTCAGCTCCGTTTCCTTCTTTTGCACCATTAAGATATATCGATCCGAGTAGTATGGCAACAGCTGTTATGTTATCAGTTTGATATCGGAGAGTTGCTGTTTGTAATATAGAATGCCGGTAAGGGCTTGTATTGTTAGGAGTATTGGCATTTAGGTTATTATATATGTAATCTGCCGCATAAACCATGCTCCAGTGACTAGACGGAGTATATAGTAATGCTCCTGATGTATAGTATTCTCGTTGGAAATAACGGTCGTTTAATTCTCCTCCGGGGTATTTTCCTCCTTCATCGTGGTAATGAGATTGGCTCCAGTTAAATTTCCCATTGATTAACAAAGAAAGATTATTTTCCCAATAAGTACGGTAATGTACTTGTGAAAAGAAATTTCGTTCGCGTAACTTCTCACGGCTTTTCGCGTTGTAAAGAATGACTGCACCGGGTAATTGCTGATTTGTATCGTAATAATAAATCTTTCCGTTCAGTGTGCTTCTGTTATTAGGGCTGATGTAAAGATTCAGTTCTCCTCTGTAGGTTTGAATGTTGTTGTTATAGCGTTTTTCTTTGGAAACATAATCTCCGTTGACTAAAGTGAAAGGATATAGGTTATCTGCCCTCATAAATTCACCAGTGGTAGATGCTGAAATCTTTTCGTTAAACTTTTGTTCGTAGCGGATAAGGGGATTAATCATCCCGAAAGAACCTGTCTTTATCTGTCCCGTCAAGTGATTTTTTTTGTTTGAAAAATCCGGGGATATGCTTTGTAATTTTAAGGCGGCAGCAGAAGCAACTGTACGTGCTGGTACAAAAATATCTTCATTGTCCCCAATGGTCAGTGAAATTTGTTGAATATTGTCAATAGAGAAACGAGACAAGTCTATTTGTCCGCTTTGACAATCACTGAGTGTCACCCCGTCATAAACTACGGCTGTATGTTTGGCTCCTAAACTCCGGACGGAGATAGTTTTCATTCCTCCTGCACCCCCATAATCCTTTATGTTGACTCCTGAGAAGCGACGTAAAGCATCAGCAATATCCGTAATGCCTTGTTGTTGCAATTGCTTCTTGTTGAGTTGTTGGAAGGGACTAATACTTTTTACTTGTTGCTTGGTACGTTCAGCAGTTACTATAACATCTGTTATTTTATGTACTTTTCCGGTAATAGTATCTCCTATCTCTTGCCCTTGAGTAATATTGGGTAATAATAGGATAATGCTATAAAGCAAGAAATAACTTAGTTTAAGTCTGTAAAAAATATCAGTCTCTTTCATCTTATCTATTTTTATAAAGCTATAATGGTATAATTAAATAAATCTTGTGGGTCAATTTGTATGGTTGGAAGACTGTTGACAAAATCTCTGATAGCATAAGTGTCTAATAAATAATCATAATGAATAGAATAGGCATATTTTTTCTCTCCTTCTGAATATAGCAAGTAAGTTGTGTTATGCTTAGTATCTACGAATTTCTTCATTTTTGTTTCATCTAGGTCTGTTATATTAGTATATTTATCATTAAGGAAAATATCTAAACTCTCTGGATTAATTATTTGGATAATCTTTAGCCCATATATTTTACTTAATCTTTTTGCCTCGTTTTTTATATATTCAGTGTGAGTGTCATGTCCATTTCCCATATGCCATTTTATTCTAATTCGTTGATTAAATCGAGTGACTAATGTTGTTGTTACTTGTGAAGGTGTGCTACTAGCTAAAATAGTACGATTAATTTCCAAATATGGTTCTCGTATTTGTGTTATGGAAGGAACTCCATTCTCTATGAAATATTTAAAATCTTTTTTCATATTCTCTTCTAACATAAACTCTGTTATAGGAATTAAACCTTCATCTGCTATATCAATGATTTTATGTGTGTTTTTATCATTCAAAGAGCTAACCCATTGAGAAAGATTTATATCTGCATTATCGACTTTTGTTGGTATTGAGAAATTAGAGAAGAAAGGAGATCCTCCTATTGTTTTTACTGAAGTTTCCATTGCTTCTATTTTATTTGTTGATGTAGTAGCATGGCTGTAGTCTTTACCAATACCTCCCTCAGCAGATACATTACCGTCTTTATCTTTCTGGAACTTAAACCCATAAGATGCAGATATATCTGTGTTCATATTCTTTTCTTTCGTTTCGGTAGATTCATTGTTTCGATAGATTCCGGTATAAAGTGCTGTCGCACGTCCTCCAGTGATGAAACTTGATAAAACAAAGCCTCCATAGTTATTGAAAAATTCACTTGGGGTAAGATTATAAAGTTCTTCCTTGAAGTCCTCTGTCAAATAATCCAATTTTATTTTCTTGATAATATTAGAACTTGTTTGCATATAATAGGATGCATCTCTGATTTGGATATTCAATTCTCCAAATATTCTTTTGCTTTCTTCCACTTTGGAGGTTGTGAATACTTCTGTCATTGTCTTATGTGCACCTAAAGAGAATAAACCCAAATTTAAGGTGAAGCCAGCATTGTTTATTTTTTTTGTAGTACTTGAGTTTTCTGTATATCTATCAAAACCAGTGTATGCAAAACTTTGTGCTTCACCTTTTCCTATTTCATTTTTCCAAAAATAGCTAGGATAATCTCTCATTAGCTTTTCTGTATTAATGACTTGAATTTTAATATCTTCAGGGTCCCCTAATGGGAAATGACTGCAAGTGAAAGATCTACCTAAATAATCACTGAAGGATAGTGTCGGTATAGATTTGGTATTTCTTGGTTTCGTCTTTCTCTGAGATAATATTAACGGATAGCGACTATCTCGTTCTTTTAATACGATCTCTTTACCAGCATCGTTTTGATTAACACTTAGGTCTAGGTCTTGCTCTTCATTACATGATATAAAGGCTATCATGCAAAGAAATAATAAGTTTACTTTCTTCATTATGTTTTATTCTTTATGTAAATAATAAATCTGCTTTTTTAAATCGAATACCCAACATAATCAAAAAGATATAATTAACCCTAGCTAATTTGTTACCTTTTGCTCAAAACAATGAGTGAGTATTTTATTTTTAACTCTTTAAACTCTTTCCTCGAAAGTTTAAAGTATGACTTTACGTTTTGCAGGTCTTCTGACTTACTCCTGTTTACTTGCCTTCCCACCTTATTATATATACAGGCAGTGGCGTGAGTGATAAGTAAACCTATCCCTTATAGGTAGATGGAGCTTACAGCAGCGGGACTGTTCAGGACTTGCACCTGATTCCCTTTTCATCCGCTTCCTCGCATCTGTCGGAGGTGTGCGGAACAAAACGTGACAAAGATAGTTTGTTTGGATGAATAAGAAAAGGAAAATGATAAAAATTTACTTTCTCTTATGAATTAATCCGTTGCAGGTTTATTTCTCTCCCAGCAAGAGCAGTCGGGTGTAGCGGTGCTTTTTCAGCAGCAAAACTACTTGATAACAAAGAATCAGTTCTATTGTCGCCACCACGGGACCTACAATAAAGCTTCCGGCGGTGCCGACGTAGAAGCCCAGTCCGTGCAGCGTGCACTCCAGCAGGAAGGTTTGTGTCCAGTAGATTCCCAAAGTGCATTTTCCCAAGTTGTTTAATGTAGGGGTGAGGCGCCCGTGTTCTATCTTGCCATACACCCACGGCGCCGATAAAAAGAAGACCATGCTACCCACTATGCCGATAACCATGCGGTAGACGGTGATATTTAAGTTCGTCCAGTCCACGGTGCCGTTGGTCCAGTCCACCACTTGGATGGGGACCATATACACGGTGAGCCTGCCTGACCAGAAAGGAAGCAGGGCGGCAAAGGCGACGAGGCTTGCAATCAGTAGCCGGCAACGATGCCGGTCAATCACCTCTTGTTCTTTCTGACAGAAGTAGCCGAGCCAGAACATAGGCAGCATGAAGTTGATATTATCCACATTGCCGATGGGCAGGATGGTGAAGAGGACAATGGAAACCAAGGCTGCCGCCCAAAAACTACGCAAGGATTTGAGGGCGATGTATCCGATAAGGTAGCAGAAGAAGACGCACTTCAGGAACCATACCGCATTGAAGAACCCGAACCAACTGAAGTCCATCAGCTCGGGACAAGGATTGTATCCGGTGAGCATGACAAACGCATACATAATGGCGAAAGCGGAAAGGGAGGGGATGACCAGTTGGACAAACTTTTTCTTTACCAGCTCACCGAAAGATAGGTTGAGCGAGGAGCCGAAGAAGTACCCGCACAGCAGCATGAACAAGGGCATGTGATAGGTGTAAATGAAGCTCCAGATGGGGTTGTCCCAAAAATCATTTCCGGTGGTTTGTTCCACGGAGTGCCCCAGTAATACACTGGCGATGGCGAAGAATTTCAAGAAATCCAAATAGGGTATGCGAGTCTTTCGGGGTGTAATCATAGTTTTATCGAGTTCTTTTGCGGTTGCAATATTCGCAATAAAATGGGATATATACAAATTTTGGTCAGTCTAATAATAAGTCCTTGTTCGGGATATTAAAATATCTTCGTTGTTTTAATCCGGCTGAAACGCTAAGAATACTTGTCGTGACAGGTTGTCCGAGCAGATTTTACTTTCTGTTTATGCCGAAGATAAAATCAGATTTATTTGAATATAATTAAAGTAGTGCTAAATAATATTCAAAGAATGATTTGTTTTATTCAATATAATCACTATATTTGTCAAGTGAATAATCTTAAAATATGTAATAGATGAAACATTTGAATTTTATTCTAACCGGTTTATTTTTCCTGTGCGGTCTTTATTGTCGGGCACAGGTACTTCCTTTGGAAGAAAATGTGGTGCTGAACACCAAGGAAGGACAAATCAAAGGAAAACTGCTTTTGCCCGGTGGGGTGAAGACCTGTCCGGTGGTGCTTATTATAGCCGGCTCCGGACCTACGGATATGGATGGTAATTCAGCCATTGGCAATTTGAGAAATAATTCGTTGAAGTTTCTGGCGGAAGGCTTGGCGGCAAACGGCATCGCTTCCTTGCGCTTTGACAAGCGGGGGATAGGAACCAGTGCATCGGCCGGTAAGGAGGAAGCGAAACTTCGTTTTGAAGATTATGTGAATGATGTGACGGGCTGGATTGATTACCTGGCGAAAGAGAAACGTTTTACGACAATCACGGTGGCAGGACATAGCGAAGGGGCGCTGATTGGAATGTTGGCCTGTCAGAACCGGCCGAAGGTGAAAGGCTATATCTCGATTGCCGGTGCGGGTCGTCCTGCCTACGAGATTATAGAGGCGCAAGTGGCTGCTCAACAGAATCCGGAAGCGGTGCGGAAGGAGGTGGCATCCATTAACGAGTCCTTGAAAAACGGCAAGGAAGTGAGTGACGTGCCGGCTTATCTGCAATCATTGTATCGGGCTTCTGTCCAGCCTTACATGATTTCCTGGTTCAAGTATAATCCCCGGACGGTGATTGCTTCCGTCAAAGTGCCGGTCCTCATTGTTCAGGGTAAAAATGATATTCAGGTATCGGTGGAGGATGCCGAATTTCTGAAGAAGGGTTGCCCGACTGCCGAACTGCTTTTGATTGATAAGATGAACCATGTGCTGAAAGATTGTGAATCAAAGACCGTACAGCAGCAGATGCTTACTTACGGGAATCCTTCTCTGCCGGTGAACAGTACTTTGATAGCTTCTGTCAGTACATTTGTGAAAAAACTGAAATGATATGGGAGAAATAAAGAAACGTTTGCCGTTGCAATGCCCTGCGTGTGATGCACCGTTGAGGGTGGGCAGGCTTTTCTGCGAAGAGTGCCGCACGGAGGTGTGCGGGGATTTTGAACTGCCTGTGCTGGCACGGCTTTCGGATAAAGAGCAGCAGTTTATTCTTGCTTTTGTCAAATCGAGCGGAAGCTTGAAGGACATGGCGAAAAGTATGGGTGTCAGTTATCCTACGGTGAGAAATATCTTGGACGATTTAATTGATAAACTTTCTAAAATGAATGAGTAATGGGAAATAAGATGATAGACAAAGCGGTGAATCCGTTTATACAGATTGCCGGTGCGCGGGCATTGGCATGGGGAGCATTGGGATTGCTGGTTTCTACTGTGATATGTTATTATGCCGGCTATCATTATCATGGGTTGCTTCATTTCGGTCCGGCGCCCAATCCTGCGTGGTGGTGTTATGCAGCAGAGCATCTGATTGTGTGGCTGATACCTGCTTTGTTGTTTTATTTGGGCGGCAAGGTGTTCTCGCACTCCCGCATTCGGGCAATCGATGTGTTGGGAACCGTATTGTTTGCAGAACTGCCTTTGCTCGGCATGACTTTAATCTATCTGACGCCTCCCATGCAGATGATGGCAAACATGGATATGAGTATGTCTCCTCAGGAACTATTGGCACAGCCTTTTATCTTGCCGGCTGTGATTCTGTCGTTGTTGGGCATTCCGTTTCTGTTGTTCACCCTTGTGTGGTTGTTCAATGCTCTGAAAGTGTCGTGCAACCTGAAGGGGTGGCATTTGTGGGCAGTGGTCCTTGTCGGCATCTTGGGCGGTGACGTGTTGTGTCGCATGTTGATAAGCCATCTTTACGGATGAAATAAAAAAGAGGATGCCAAAAGTCTTGTTGGAACTTTGACATCCTCTTCTATGTTATACTGATGCGTTATTTAATCTTTTCTCGAATCTTGCTAAGATAGGCACGCATCCCCGCAGCATCTTTCTTGTTGATGATATCCAACAGCTCATTTAATTCTGTACGGATACCTTCTACCTGTGCAGGGGTGCGGGGATTGAATAAAATTTCCTGCAACAGGTAGTCGTCTTCGTTCAATACTCCTTTGGCTATCTTCATGTGGCGTTTGAAAGTAGTACCGGGAGCGTCCTGATGCTTCATCACTGCCGCAAAAACGAAAGTGGAGACAAAAGGGATGGACAGCGAATAGGCCACTGTCTCATCGTGCTCTTCAAAGGTATATTCAAAGATGTTCAGACCAAGGTTTTGGTATAAGTCCTTGAAGAAGATTTTACCCAGATGGTCGCCTTCGCTGATGATGATGGCATTTTCGGTGCTCAGTTTGTCAAGGTTGGCAAATGTGGGACCGAACATGGGGTGGGTAGATACATAACGGAATCCGCATTGGTCATAAAACTCTTTCAGTCCGGTCTTTACCGAGGCAATATCGCTGATGATGCAATCCTTGGGGAGAGCGGGCAATACTTGGTGAAAAGCATCCAGCGTATATTTCACGGTTGCCGCATTGATAACCAGTTCGGGCTTGAATTCTTCAATCTCTTCGAGTGTGGTATATCGGTAGGTGTTGTAAACGAAACGAAGGCGTTTCGGGTCTACATCAAATACAGCAGTTTCGTGCTGGAAGCTCAATACATCGGTAAAGAAGGAGCCCATTTTACCGGCTCCTAAAATTAGAATTCTCATAATCTTTCTATGTTTATTTATTAATGTCCTAAATTTATAGTGTTACAAAAAAATCCCGCATCCATTTTAGGAGCGGGATCCAACGTATCTTTTTTAATTTCAGTATTTATTATCTGTTATTTCATACATACAAACTCCCACTCTACTTTCTTGCCGAAGTAAAAGTAATAATAAGAATAATATGTATAAGTAAACAAATTCATAAGCCTGATTTCTTTTTGTTCTAAATTTGAGGGCAAAAGTAATACTTTTATTTAAGGTGCAAATCAAAAAAAAGATTTTTTTGTATTTTCTTGATGAGAAATCCTCCATGTCTTATGATTTAGAAGAATCCTCATAGACTTTTCATTTGTTTAAATGTAATAATATTGCTCTCCTTTGCTTAAACATGGTTAAAGGTGAATGAACTGGTAACTGTCTTTCTTGTACTTAAAGCTTAAAACATGTTTATTTGTCAGACAAATAAGATAAATTGAATTCGCTAACTTTAAATATCAGTCAGATGTATAATTTGAAACTTCATAATCAGGCTGTAACTTTAGTTGACCAGGTTGAGGACAGCTTGCTGAATTATTTTCGTGAGCATGATTTGCGTATAGGAGATTCTATTCCCAATGAGCTGGATTTGGCGGCTGCTCTAGGGGTGGCACGTAGTGTGTTACGTGAAGCTTTGAGCCGTTTAAAAATGATGGGGATGATAGAAACACGTACCCGGAAAGGGATGATTCTGACAGAACCTTCTATTTTAGGTGGAATGAAGCGGGTGGTTGACCCTCGTATTTTGAGCGAGGATTCATTATTTGATATACTTGGCTTTAGGATAGCTTTGGAAATAGGTATATGTAGTGATCTGTTTCGGAATATTACACCTGAAGATATTGTGGAATTAGAAGAAATAGTGCGTTTGGGTATTGTGTTTGAAAATAATGAATATGCGCCTATAAGTGAATTTACTTTTCATGCTAAACTTTATGAGATTACCGGAAATAAGACTATCCGGGAATTTCAGGAGATCATTCATCCGGTGATGGTATTTGTAAAGGATAAATTCAAAAGGTTTCTTGAGCCTATCAATGTCGAAATGAAGAAAAACGGCGATTTGGTCACTCATGCCGACCTTTTGGAATATATAAAGAAGAATGATGAAGCGGGGTATCGTGACGCATTGGAACGTCATTTTGCTGTTTATAAGATTTTTATGTCGGAACGGGAAAAGTTGAAGGAATCCCATGATATGGATTCAGTCTAATTGATATGAAGGAGAGAAGAACAGCACTTTATGATAGAAGTTCTTTTAATCGGGATATAATGGAAATATATAAAGTCATGAAGTATCGTATTTATTTTTTTTTGATTGTATTTGTTTTTATGATTGGTGGTCTGTGGGCATCGCCTGTGAAAGTTATTGTAAGACAGCCTGTTTTACCTGTATTAACACTGAAAGAAGCGAATCCTGTACTGAGATTGGAGTTTGTCAAACAGGCTTCGGGTGATTGTGCTGTCCGGGAAATTGTTTGCTCTTTGAAAGGGAGTACAGACTTAACGGATATTGAACATATCAGGCTTTATGCTTCGGCTGCGGATGGAACATTGTCTGTTGAACATCCGTTAACGCTTCCCATGCAAGTTTCTGAAAAAGTTTCTTTCAAGGAACCTTTGGTCTTGAAAGACGATACGACCCTTGTCTGGGTGACGTTGAAATTGAAGGACCGGGTCAATCTTTCTCACCGTGTCCGATTGGCTTGCTCTTCGGTAAAAACAGTGAAGGGAAAAGGAGAAGTTTTGCTGGATGGCTCTTTGGTGGATTTGCGTCTTGGTGTGGCTGTACGTCAGTTTGGACAAGATGGAGTGAATACTTCCCGTATTCCGGGCATCGCTACTTCAAAGAACGGAACATTACTGGCTGTTTACGATGCACGTTATGATACCTCGCGCGACTTGCAAGGTAATATTGATATTGCTTTGAATCGTAGTTTTGACGGTGGTGAAACTTGGCAGCCTATGCAGGTTGTCTTGGACATGAAGACTTGGGGTGGCTTGCCTGAAAAATATAATGGAGTAAGTGATGCTTGCATTTTGGTGGATGAAAAGACTGGAGATATCTATGTGGCAGGACTGTGGATGCATGGTGTTTTAGATGGAAAAACGGGGAAATGGGTAGAAGGTATGACCCAGGATAGTACGCGTTGGATTCATCAATGGCATGCGAAAGGTTCTCAACCGGGACTGGAGGTGAAAGAAACATCTCAATTCTTAATTACTAAAAGTACCGATGAAGGACGGACATGGAGTGAACCGATAAATATTACCCGGAATACAAAGCGTCCGGAATGGTGGCTTTATGCACCGGCACCGGGGCATGGAATTACATTGAAAGACGGAACTTTGGTCTTTCCTACCCAAGGACGGGATAAGGATGGAATGCCTTTTTCGAATATAACCTGGAGTAGGGATGGAGGGAAAACGTGGACAGCCGGTAAGCCTGCCTATCATAATACGACAGAATGTATGGCTGTGCAGCTGCAAGATGGAAATATCATGCTTAATATGCGTGATAATCGGAATTATGGTAATAAGGAGATAAATGGACGTAGAATTTGTGTAACTGCTGATTTGGGTGAAACATGGGTAGAACATTCCACTTCCCGTAATGCATTGGTTGAACCTACTTGTATGGCAAGTATCCATAAACATCTTTATAGAAGAAACGGTATGGAGAAGTCTATTCTTTTATTTTGTAATCCTGAATCGTATAATAGTCGGGATCACATGACATTGAAGGTCAGTCTGGATGACGGAAAAACATGGCCGGAGGAAAGAAAAATTCTGCTTGATGAATATGGCGGTTTCGGATATTCTTGTATTACTTCTGTTGACGAGGAAACTATTGGGATATTGTATGAAAGCAGCCAGGCACAGATGGTTTTTCAGCAAGTAAAAATAAAAGAGTTAATCGGAGATTAAAGAATAAATAAACTTCTGTTTCTTATCTCCGGAAAAGGTGATATGGAATACTGCAAAAGTAAATTTGCTTATCATTTTATCATTCTGAACAATAGTGAAGAATCTGTTAGCAGCATACTTTATGTATGTACATTCTTCGCAAAGTTCAGAATGATAAAAATGAAATGATAGCATTTCAGAGTCTTGATATACTCTTTTGTATTTATTTATTTATGATTTCCATTTGTTGCCTTACGCTTTCTTCGTGGATGGCTTCGAATA
>ERZ773142.422-NODE-422-length-40169-cov-17.4389_pt1 | contig 40169 bp, 66 predicted proteins | sample MGYA00580853_ERZ773142 | MGnify/ENA primary metagenome ERZ773142 (study PRJEB29015, sample SAMEA2737862) | human gut metagenome | biome: human gut; feature: human-associated habitat; material: faeces | place: China | collected 2012 ... | reverse complement strand
AAGATAAACCATATTATATCTTTGGAAGAAGAAGTTCAGGAGCATTTGATGTAAGAGATTTATCAGGCAACAAAATAAATAAAGGTTCGATAAATTGTAAATATTTAAAATTATTAGAAGCGAGAAAATATTATTTAACAGAAAAGAGGGAACGAGCGATTCCTTCAAACGACTAAAGTGGTGTGTTTCCTCGCTGAATTTGTTATGATAAAACATAAGAACTATACGTTTAAGTTCATGGACTAATGAATTTGGTAGATAGATTAGCCTCTATCTACCTTTTTTATTTATAACAAAAAAAAGAAGCATTAACTGCTTCTTCTGTCCTCCAAGGTTAAATAAAACAATTCTTTTAATTTCGTCTAGAACCCAATTTACATTCCTCTAAGGTTATATAAAATTATAAATAAAGAGATAAAGAATTTTACAATCCGTTTGGGTTATATAAACTATTTATATATGTTAATTATAGCTTTTTTTAATCAAAAAGTCAACGAAATTTTATTTTCTGTTTATCATATCTTCAGACCAGCAAAGTATTGAATCTGAATTTTTAGAAAACTTCTTTTTTAACAATTCCATCTCTTTTATGTTATTTACATTTATGTTCTCCCAAATGTCTATCCATACAAAATCAAAATGTTCATCAGTTTCATATTCAAAGATATCTTCATGTATTATTTCTATCTTATCATCTGTAAAATATTTTCCTATTAAATCAATAATGTCTTTTTCTTTTTCAACAACTACAATCCTTTTAACGTCTTTTAAGTCTTTAATTATATATAAATACATACCTAAACCTAATCCTGCTATTAAAACTGTTCCTGTAGCTCTACAAAAAGCTTCTAAATGAGAATTAATTTCCATTTGAGTATTAGACATTAATAATTTCCCATCAAAGTATAAACGTTTATATGTACCATCTTTAATATAATCTTCTAATCTATTATTTCTTTTAGCTTTCAATAAAGTTAATTGAGAATGGTATTTCGAAATTGTAAATTCAGTAACTGTTGCTTTTCCTACTGTTTCATTTTTGATAAAATCTAAATTTATTTTCACGTCTAGTCCACAATCAATTAAATAATCCAATTTCTTCATTTTCTTCATTCTCTTCTAATTCATAATATTGCTCTAACATTTCTCTTATTTTTTTTGGATTTATTTTTATTACATTTTCTTCTTTTACTTTATTGTCAGTCACTGGAAATAAAATGTTATTTCCATCTTCCGAAAAAGCTATATATACTGAATCTAATTCTAATTCATAATTATCTTCTAAATTTCTAAAGAAAATTAAAAAATTTTCCATTTCTTTCATTTCATTGAAAATTGGATTAATAGACATTATTTCTATTTTTTCTTTATCTGCTATTTTTAATATTTGTTTTAATATTTTATTTATTATAATCACCTTCCTTATTATAATTATAAGGTATTTATAAGATAAGTCAATATAAAAAGACGGCATTTAACCGTCTTAATTTTATTTATTATTTTCTTTTTGTTTTAATAATTCAACTAATGCTTCTGTATTAATAGTTGTAATTTCTCCTAAAGAATTTAATCTATTATTTATATTTTCTAATTCATTTCTTATTTCTTTCATCGTTTTAATTCTTTCATATTCCATTGTTAATTCTGCCATTGTCATAGTTCTTAAACACTCTCCTTTTGATTTATATTTAAACGACCCAGTTAAATTATATGTTGCTATAATACAAGAATGACACATATTATTAAAAGTACATTTTGTGCAATCTTCTCCTGTTAATTCTGAAATAAATTTAACTTTTCCATCTTGTATGTTTTCTATAAAAGGTATTTTGTTTTCTATTTCTTCTATTGAATTTACATCTTTTATATTACCATAACTTATCTTTTTGACATTATTTTGTTTAACATTTAATTCCGCTCTATGACATGGAGTTATATTACCATCTGTTCCTACTGTAAGCTCCGTTTTCATCGCTCTACATATATGCAATTCTCTATTATAAAGTAAATCGAAAGAATATATTATAGGAAAATATATATCTTCAATATAATGCTTGCAAATTCCATATTTTTCTTTATCTCTTTTTATATAATCTTCATAATAATATTTTAATTCTTCTTTGGTATATTCTTCTTCTATGTTATTTAAAGAAGAAACTGAAACTAAAGCAAAAGAATTTTTGTATACCCTTGGGTTTTGTAATTTAAATTCTAATGATGAATCTATAATTTCTGTTATATGTTTTATATTTTTTTTGCTGATAACAGAATGAACAGAAAAATTAATATTTTCAAAATGTGTTAAACAATATTTAAAATTATTTATTATTTGTTTGTAAGTTCCTTTTCCATTAATATCTATTCTATCTTCATCATGATATTTTTCGTTTAATATAGCTGAAACGCCTATATCTATTGTTATATTTTCTTTTTTAGCTAACTCGTTTAATTTGTTAAATAGTTCTTTATCTAACTTAAACAAATTAGTAGTCATAACAATTACTATTTCTTCTTTTGATTTATCTTGTAAAAAATCTATTACTTTTAATATCCCCTCTTTATTTAAAGTTGGTTCTCCGCCAAAAAGAGTTATCTCGTATTTTTCTAATTTTTGTTCAAATAACATGTTTAAAGTTTTTTCTATTATTTTTAAATCTATATAATTATTTTTATAATGATAATCTTGTTCAAAACAATATTTGCATCTCATATTGCAAGATTCTGTCATTATAAATGTAATTGCATTAACCACTTCAATCCTCCTTGTTAATTAATTTACAAATATTTAAATTTTCATAAACTGAATATTTATTAGCAATACATACTCCGCCTTCAAGATCATTTAATGACTTTGCACAATTCTCTATATCTTTTTTATTAATGATATATTTATTTAAATTATAGGATAATATATATTTATCTTTTTCTCCACAAACTTCTGCACCATAATATAAAGTTCCACAAACTGTAACTTTATTTTTATCTATGTTTATTTTTTTATAAATACATTTTTCATCTTTGATACGTTTATAAGATGCTTTCTTAAAATTTTTGAATATTGATGATAATTTAATAATGTCTTTTATATTATTTTTATCAACTAAATTATCTCCATGTTTATAAGAATATAATTCTATAAACCTATATTCTATTTTGTTTTCTTCAAGAAGTTTTATTGTGTTAAAAATATTTTTTAATACCTCGTTGTTTAATAGAACTAAAGAACTTTCTAAATTATCCCTGTAATACATATAATTTAATTTTTCCAAATGTTCATCTTGTATAGACATAGTTATCTTTATAAAATCACTATTGTTTTTCACATATTCATTTTTAGAATATGTATTAGAAATTATATGTAACTGATCAAAATATTTTTTTAAAAATTCATATTCTTCATTTAAATATAAAAGCGGTTCTCCACCTAGCAAAGTATCCAAATCATTTATTTTCCAATAATTATTTATTAAAAATGATTCTAGATTTTTTAAATCAATTTTTTCATTATTTGTTTTATCCATATAACAAAAATAACAATTTTTATCACATTTGTTTCCAACAACTATAGATAACGTAAATAAATCTTCATCTATTTTTTTTAGTCCTTTTAATTCTATTAACTCTAACGCTTTTAAAATATTATAAACTCTGTTGCATTTCAAATGAGTATTGTCTACTCCATGATGACTATATTTACATACTTCGCAAAAAGAATTAAATTTGCATGTACTGCATTTTTTAGAATCTAATTCTATTTGTTCAATTTCTTTTTCTGTATATTGATAATTATAAAATCTTCTACATGGTATTATTTTTCCCTTGTTATCTATAGTTAATTCATTGTAAGATTTAATATTGCAATCATCTTTTTGTATAAAATCAGAATCTATGAAATCTATAAAATTAACTATTTTATAAATATTATAATTAAATAACTCCTCATCATTAATATAATTATAAAAAGTTATTAAATTCACATAATCATCAATAGTATAGTCATCCTGTTGAGGAAATATAATATCAAATAACAATCCTATATTTTTCATATATTGTAATTGAGTTTTTAATTTTGAAGCATAATATAATAAATTTCCCATTTTTTCTTTACTAATAATGCAATGAGGTTTTACATCTACATTTGTATTTTCTTTAAGATATTTTATAATTTGATATTTTTTAGTTTTATAAAACAGTTTATTTTGAAATATATCTAAATTAGTATTAATAGATACTTTTTTAAATGAAGAAAATATGTATAAATCATCAAATTCAAATTTATTTAAATTTGTAAAGATTCTTATATCCATATATTTTGCATATTTATGTTTTGATAAAAATATTATACTTTCTTTATTTAACAAAGGTTCTCCGCCAAATAAAGAAATAGGTATTCCGTTTGTGATGTCATCTAATTTATTAACAATTTTATTTATAAACAATTCTAATTGTTCATTAGTTAAATCAGCCCTATATTCTTTTTTGTTTTCATGACAAAATTCACAATTCATATCACAAACGTTTGTTGGTATTATTGTAAAATCTTTAGTACACATTTTTACCACTAATAAAATAGCATTGATTTATTTCATCATAATAGAAATTTAAAATTTCTATTTTTTTATTTATAACGTTTTCGCTTTTAATTGCTGATATTTCTACTATTTCTCCAACATTTAATGTTAATTCATCTATATAATTACTATTAAAAGAAATATCTATTATATTATTTTTTGTTAAAAATTTAACTAAATCTGTGACTAATTCTATTTCTTTTATTTTTACAAAAAATTCATTATTTTGTTCAACTTTATACATTTCATTTTTGTTAATAAAAAATCTAGTTTCAACCTCTTCTTGCTTTAGCATTTCACTTTTTACCGCAGTTTCAAGAATTATTAATGAAATTATTCTTTCGCATTCTTCTTTTGAAAACTCTTCATAAATTACTTTATAGAATAAATTTAATAATTTTATTTTATTTACATAATCAATTTCTATTAATTTGTTATCTAAAAGTAATTTTGAATCATCTTTTATAAATACATTAAATAGATAAGAAATTACTTTTTTTAATTCATTAATATCTTTAGCGCTTGTCATTTGTTTATATTTATTATTTGAATTTTTTAAAAATTCAATTTCAGCATAATTACTATTATTATATATGTATAATTTCATAACATTCTCCTATCATCTTGATCTTTCAGAACAATTTGAATTACAATCACTTGAACTACATCTTCCAGACCAACATGATTCTCTACAAGATTGTGAACATGTTCCAGAACAACTTCCTGTACAAGAACCTGTGCAACTACCCTTACAATTACCATGACATACACAATGATTTTGTATACTGTTTGCTTGAGAAATTAAAGCTCCTGTAATATCTGTTATTTTATTTCCTGCAGTTACAGTTGTAATTCCTCCTGTCCAACCACTTTTATTTTTCGCTTCAGTTAATTTGCTACTTAAAGAATTTACATAAGATGCAGTAGCTATTATTCCTACAGAAGTAGAAGGAGAATCTTGAGCTAATCCCCATCTATTTCTGGCAGAGTTAATAGCATTTTTTACATTATCCATGCTTGTTTTACTTATTACTGCCATTTTTCACCTCTATTTCAAAGTCGTTTTTTATTTATTTTTCGACTTATTTTTTATAGCCATTACTGGCTTTCTTTTAACTTTTATATTTAAACATAAAACAAAATTGATTACAAATTCCCCTTTAATATAACAATAAAGTTCTAATAATAAATATTTATCGACTATATAATAGGGGGAGTTATGTTCTGTGTAGAATGTGTCATGAATACAGACTGCAATTTAGGATGTTATTTTTGTTTTGCTAGTAATAAATCAAATTCAAAATTTGTAAACATTGAAAATTTAGAACTTGTTTTAAAAAACTTAACAAAAATTACAACTGAGAAAAAAATACTTTTTAAGTATTATGGTGGAGAAGTTTTGTTGCATCAAGATGAATTTATTAAACATGTAGAATTGATAAAAAGTTACAAATCTAAATATCCTGAATTAAACTTTGAAATTGCTTTAATTACAAATTTAACCATTATGCCTAATGATAAAATTATTGAATTTATTAAAAATAAAGATATTTTTTATTCTGTTAGTATGGAAATAAACGAAGAATATCATAATAAAATCAGACATTATCTTAACGGAAAAGGATCTTTTAATGATGTCATTTCTAATGTAAAAAAAATATATGCCCTTACTAAAGAAAAGGTGTATATACAAACTGTAATGTCTAAAGAATGGATTTTTAATACAGAAAAATATTTAGATTTTATGAATCAATATAAAGATATTTGTACTTTCGGAACTGTTCCTATGTTTGGGAACAATGAAATAGACAAAGAAATGTTGCAAGAATTTCCTAACTCTTTAAATAAACTACTTAACTATATAAAAAAAGAATATGAGACTAATCACGTTTGTAATTTTCAGTTGTTTCACGAAACTCGTTCTATAATGAAGTTACTTCACTCTAATACTAGTGGAAGAATTTCTAATAATAAGCATTGTCTTGCTGGATATGAACAAATAACTCTTGTACAAGATAAATTATGTTCATGTTCAAGAGCCTACCATAATAATATTGATTTTTTATTTTATAAAGATTTAGACGATTATTTTATAGCACGAGATAATCTTTTTGCAGATTTAATAAAATTTGATGACGAATGCAATATTTGCCAAAAGATTAACAATATAGGTTGTATCGGGAAATGTATGTGCACAGATATTTTAAACAATAACGAAAAAGAAAAAAATGTCTGCAAATATAATATTATCTTTGGGGATTATGTTAAAAAATTATTTATAGAAATGAAAGAAAATAAAAAATTTATAAGTGATTTATTTTCTTCTTTAAATTATAATTCTGAAAGTAAATTAAAATTTATAGACAATTTAACAGAAATATGTGAAAGGTGATTTTAAATGAAAAAATTATATTTTGTTAACAAAACTAATAAAGATTCATACTTTATTAATTATGAAGAAGATGTTGAAAATTTCAATTATGAAAACGAAAAGATATCACATAAATTAATTTTTAAAAATATTGATATTAAAACAGAGGAATTACCATTGTTTTATTCTAAAATACAAAATACCTATTTTGAGTTTAAACAAATATCTTTTGATGTATCAATTGGTAATGTAAATGTTATAAAACAAAATAATATTTTAAATCTAGAAATAACTTTAGAAAGATTATAATTTTTGATAAGAAGGAGTTTAGATGTATAACAGATTTATTGTAAATAAAGATATAGATTTCAATTCTTTATTTGAAAGGATTAATTTTTTTCAAAACAATGGATTTAAACAAATATATCATTTAATTGTAAAAAACACTACAAATGAAGAACTTGTAAAGTTATTTGACCATCCAAAATTTAATAATTTCATTAGACTTTATAACAATATAATAAGTATAGATGAACAAACAAAAGTGTCAGAAATTAGTTCTTTAGATTATATTGAATCATTTTATGGATGTGAAGATAAAGTATTATTAAATCATATATATGATCAAATGATCGAAGGGTATAGTGCAATTTATCCAAGTTCTAATTTTCTTGTAAATCTTGATAATAATTTCAATATGACTTTTAAACACAATAATGAATTTATAGGTAATCTTTTAGAAGATATAAAAGTCCCTAAATTAAAAAATGTATTTATAGGAAACAAAAGAAAATGTAGTAAATGTTTGAATTGCTTGTGTGATTATACAAAAACTAAAGGAGCTTTTTTTCTTATTGATGATAAAGAATGTGATTATAAGTTAAAAGTTAAAGAAGAATTAATTGATGAGGAGGTTAAAAAAGTGACTAAAGAAGAATATAACAAAATAATGGAATCTATATCAGAAGTTTATAGAGGATTAAATATTAATGATAATTTAATACTAGAAATATTAAGTAAAAAAAGTGGTGATTAATAATGGGAATTATAAGTATATCTTCTTATAATAATATAGTAGATAAACTTACTGCAGCTAAAAATAAATATTATTCTGGTCTATCAGTTACTGGTAAAGTGTCAAGTGGAACAATTTTGACAGCAGCTAAAACTAATGAACTTTTTAACCAATGTGCAAGTGTTACTACTAAGTCTCCTTTAACTTATTCTTTTCCTTCTGTAAGTGTAGGAAGCATAGTTAAAGAAACTGTATTTAGCACTACTCTTAACCAAATAACAGCTGTTGCTAATTGTTATTCAAATTGTCATAGCAATTGTCATAGTAATTGCCATAGTAATTGTAATTGCGACAGATGTAGTAGAAGTCCAGATTAATGTATTAGAAGGAGGAATATTATGTTAGTTTTATTAGATGATAAAACCATAGAAGAAGTAAGTAAAATAAATGATCAGAATGGAGTAGTTTTTTTAACATCATCAATAGAAAAACTAGATATGTATAAACAACTTTTTAATAAAAGTAATATTACTTATTTTTCTCCAAAAAAGGATAGTGATTTATTTGACTCTATTGAATTTTAATAAAATGATTGATGATAATAAACTATCTGCTGTATATGGTTATAGTTTTGGAAAAAAATATAAAATATTAAGTTTAATCTCAGAAGAGCCTATAGAAATTTTACAAAACGAAACAATCGTTAAAATTTCTATTTCAAAATTCAAAATAAAATCTTATCAAAAAGTAATTGATGTTCCTATTCTTGATTTAACTTTTAATTTATCTAAATATATATACAACTATGAGGTGGAAGAAATTGATTAAGTATATTTCATTAGATATAACCTTGACTAGAAAATGCAATTTAAATTGTAAGTATTGCGAAGGGCACAGTGACACTGATGACAATACACCATTAGTCCATCTTTCAGAAATAAAAAATGTTGTTGAAAAGATATCAGTAGAATATCCAGATAATAAAATAAATTTTATGTTATTAGGTGGAGAATTAACTACTCTTCCTAAAAATTATCTTTTAAATATTGTTTCTTATTTAAAAAAATTAAAAAATTGTGGGCACATTCATGTTTTTACAAATGCAAAAGAATATAGTCCAGAAATAAAAGAATGTATTAAAAACTTTAATAATGTTTTTTTAGGAGTATCTTTTGATACAACAAGTTGTTTGTTAAACATGAGGAATATAAATAAAGAAGAAATTATAAACACATTAAAACAATATGATTGTTGGGATAAAATAGCTATCCATTCAACTTTTAATAATTTTACAATTTCTACTTTTAAAAAGTTACAAGAGTTTTTTATTTCTTACGGAGTTAGAAAATTTAAGTTTAAATTTGAAAGAAATGATGCTTTTTTAATAGAAAACTATACCAATAGTAAATATAAATTTATAAATATTCTTTATGAAAATTTACTAGATGATGTTGAATATATAGATAATTTTACGTTGGAAACAGTTGTTGTTATGTATGTTGGACAATATATGGAACTTGCTATACATCACTCTAAGCATAATGATAGAATGAATAGAAATGTTTTTGGAAAAATTCCATTTGATAAGAAGTTGTTTAATATATATGAATAAAGTTTATTTTATATTAGGACAAAAGTGTAATAGATCATGTTCATTTTGTTATATGAGATACTCTAATGATATTTCCTCTAGTATTGAAGTTTTAAATAATATTAAAGATTCTATTTATCATTTAATAATTATAGGCGGAGAGCCTTTGTTATACTATGATAAATTAATAGAAATTATAGAAAATTCTAAAAATGTAGAAGAAATTACTATTACAACAAATGGAGATCTATTAACTAAAGATAATGTGACACAACTTTTATCTTATAAGAATGTTCATTTACAAATATCAATATATGATTTTAATTCTTTAATTCATATAAAAAAATTGTTTGATAATATTGATAAAACCTTATTAAAACAAATTCTTATTCATTTTGTTTTTTCAAAATATAACATAAATCTTTTTAGAGATATTTCTGACACTTTCTATAGCAAAGTTCAATTATGGGTTTCAATTGATAGAGAAATTAACGAAGATATTAGTTTTGAACTGATAGATTTAATTGAAAAAGGGTGTTTAAAAAAAGATATGTTTAGACAATATAACAAAGCTGGAAAAGATTGTAAAGTTTTTTCGAATAGCAATATTATTATAAACGGAGACAAAGTTGTATATGATTGCTTACACAGGCAATCTAAAGGAACAAAAATAATTGTAAATAAAGATTGTTTAAATTGTGATAATATTCTATGCGACGCTTGTATTTGTAATGATATTGTAGAAAACAGAATTATTTTATGTAATATATTTAGAAATTTAAATATATTTTTTAAAGAGAGTACTAAATGAATATAGAGATTAATTATGGAAACGAATGCAATTTAAATTGTTCTTATTGTTTCTTAGATAAAAAAGTAACTATAGATTTTAAATATATTCAGGATACAGTTTCGTTTATTAATAAAAACAAAATAGAAATAAACGAATTTAGACCTGTTGGTGGAGAACCATTATTACATATAGAAAATATTATTTATACCATTGATAACTTAATTATTAAACCAAAAAATATAAGTATAGTTACTAATGGTATATTGCTTAGAAAAACGATTAATCAATTATATTTTATTAGTTCTAAGTACAATATAAATCTTTCAATCAGTGTTTCTATAGATAATGTGTTTTCTTATGATCATAATAGAAAAATTTCTTCAATCAATATACTTATGGATTTATTAGAACTTAAGGAATATTATAAAACTATAGAATTTTCTATCAATAGTGTAGTATTAGAAAATAACAAGAATGTAGAATTAGAGTTATTTTGCAAAAATAATAAAATCAATATATTTAATATACCTTTTATTTCAAATAATACAATTATAAAAAATATACATTGCAATAAGTTTTGTGGTAATGGTTTGTATTTTTTTAAAGATAAAATATATCTATGTAAATTATGTCATTCTTTTTTTGATAAATCTTTAATAGGAGACTTAAATTCAGATTATTTTATTTTAAAATCACAAATGAACAATAGTTATTGTCTGTTTAACAAAGAGGTGATAAACAAATGAAAATTACAAAAGAATTTTACTTTATATATAGAATATCATTATCAGAAGATAATATGACAATAAATGATATTTTCAACTTAAAGGATAAATTATTAGAGTCTAATATTTATACTGATGGCAATAAAACTTACAATATTGTTGATATTTTAATTAAAGAAGAAAATGATGATATTTATAAGATGTTTATAACAGTAGATGATGTTTTATGTTAAAATTTTTAATAAATGATATTTTAATTAGATGTAATAAAATAGACTTATTTTTTATTTCAAAATCTGAAATTTTAATAAGAATACATGAATCAATTGAAGATGAAAATTTTAATAAATTACACAAATTGTTTTTAAACAATGTTGGAAAAGATATTCAATTTTCAAAATATAAAGGAGTTTTAAGATCCATAACTAATAATTTTGAATCTTTTAATATTAATATAAAATTAAAAGATTCAGTAATAAATCCTTTTGTATTGAATGTTACAAAAAATACTTTTGATAATAAAAAACTAAAATTTTCAAAAGTTGTTAAATTAATAGAAAAAGATAAAAATGTTTTTATATTTGAAGAACCTGAATATCCTGAGTTTTTTTTAGAACATTTTAATAATTCAACTGTGCTATCTTTTAATGAATCAACATACAAAATTATTAAATCAGAAATAACTTGTAGATATTGGAATTCGTTGTCTGTAGTATTAATTGTGGAAAAAATCATTGTCTAACAACAATTAAATATGATATAATATAATTACTCTTAACGTAAAGTTCTATTAGATAGAACGTCTCTTAGCTAAAGACATAGATTAATTTCTATGTCTTTTTTATTATTTTTGACAATGATATATAAAACGTACTACAATTTGGTATCATTAAAAACAAGGAGACTAAATAATGGAAAATTTATTATCAACAATACAAACTTTTTTAAATGGTTTAAACCCTCTATATTACTTAATAACATTAGTAGTTCTTATAATAGTAGCAATATTTACTAAAAACTACCAAGCTCTTAAAATGATATCTGAAGAAGGTATAAGAGCATCTGCTAAATACTTTAATTCTGATGAAGGACAAAAGAAACTTGAAAATGCAGTATCTCATCTTCAAAATAAAATTAAAGATTTACCTTGGCTTGCTAGAATATTACTTGAAAAGTTTGGAACTAAAGCTGTTTTAGTAAGCATTATTGAATGGTTCTATAAGCTTATTAAAAATAAACTTAAACTTGAAATAGCTGAAGTAGAAATGGATATTAAAGGAAATGAAGTAAAAAAAAATTAGATCTAAATGTGTATAGAGAAAATCAATCTTATTCTTTAGATTTAATTAAAAAAACCAATTATATAAATCTTAATTTAGAGTTTTATGGAAAACTACTTGTTGAAACTGATTTCCATCATGATCCTACATTAAGAGCAGAAATTGGTTTTAAAAAAAGATTTTAGAGGTGGAATATGAAATTATATTTAACACATATGGGAAGAAGAAGCGGCAAAACTCATTTGCTTTGCCAAGAAGCTATAGAAGCTATAAAACAAAATAAAAAAGTATTAGTTATTTCGCAAAATAGTGAAATGCGTGGGAACGTCAAAGATATAATGATTAATACTTTAAACGAAAATCAAATTAAATATTATGTAGAATTCTTTGGTTTCTATTACGATAAAGAAACTGAAGTCACTACAAATAATAGAAAACTACATTATTATTTAAATAACTTTTTAAACATTTTAGATCTCAAACAAATCAAAGATTATTGTAAATATGATTCTTTTTGGAAAATGTTTGATGTTGATGTGATACTTATGGACGAGTTATTTTTATATGATATAAAGCAAATTAAAAAACTTTTTAAATGCCTAGATACTTTATTTCCTAATTACAAAGGACCATCTATTCATACTTTCTTTACTTTATTAATGCCTAAATGTAAAGAGCAACTAAAAAAACTTATTAATTCTGATTTTGTTGAAAAGTATGAAGAAGATGAATTAAAAATTACTGAACAAGAATATGAAACTTATAAAAATATTTACAAAGACGAAGAACGCTTTAAAATTGAAGTTTTAGGCAAGATATTTTATTAAATAAAAGGAGCAAAGGAAATTAATCCTCTGCTCCTATTTTATTTTTTAATTCTTTTAAACATTCTTTACAAAGATATAATACATTTATCCTGGAATTATAAGAATCTATTCTTATCTCGTATACATCTTTATTAGAACCACAATTCTCGCATTGTTTATTGTTTATTTCTCTACCAGCAACTATTTCTTTAGAAGTTTTAATGCTGATCATTTCAATAATCTTCTCCTATATAATCCCAGTAGTCACTTTCGTCTGTTATATCATTAGCATCTTCATACATATCTAATCTAGCTCTTCTTTCTGCTTCGTAATCTTCATTGTAATAACCTTTCTTAGAATAATCATTATTATAATTTTCATCTTCATATTCTTCCGAAAGTTCTTTTCCAATTATTTTTATATAAATATTATCTAAAAAATTATATACAAAATTATATTTATCATTGATTACTTTTAATATTCTTTTATATTCTTCTATGCTATCAAAAGAACTTAACAATGGACGAAAATCTATTTCATCTCTTAAATTTTTAAATTCTTCACAAATTTGTTTACCTTCATAATATTTTTGCTTTTCATTAGAAGTATCTTTATAGTAATTGCTATATTCAGTTTTATATTTTGCCCATTTTTCGCAAAGTTCATTATATTTTTTATAAAACTTTTCTGATCCATTTGACATATAATCACCTATGTTTTTAAATCAATCCTGCTAAGAAAGCATAATACAACTTAACTCCTAAATCTGTTTTTTTAATAATTTCAAGAGAACTTTCTGGCATTGAACAATTAGTTTCTAAATAAAGTTCCATTATTAATTGAATCTTATCGTTCCAATCTTGAGAATTATTTGCTACCATTATTCTTGATCTTACATCTTTTTTACCTAAGTGTTTCTTAATTTCAATTCCTTCGTTTTTCCATAACTCTAATAAGTTTTGATTTTCCATTATAAAATCCCTCCTGTTGTTTCTTTAATTAAGTATACAAAAAAATAATTACCTTGTTTTTAAAAAAATTACCTAATATTCCAACTCCAATTTTCCAGCTTTATAAGTAATCTTCATTTGCATTCCATTTTTGTCTGTTAAAACACTATAATTACTTCTATGTTCTAATCTTACATTAGTAAAATTTTGATATACCCATCTTTCAATGATTCTTTCTTTATATTCAGAAATAGTATCGACATGTTTCATGTTTCTGTGGAGATTTTCTACATCTACTATCCGTTTCATTCTATCATCTCCTTTTTATATTTATTATAACATATAATAATACTATTTTTAATGGAAAAATTTACTATTTTATTTTTTCGGCTTATAATTCAATTATCCTTTTAAAAATTTATTATCAAAAAGACAAAGGCCTTTGATATAGAGAAAGCAGAGAATAAAACCTCTGCCTTTTTTTGTTTATTCAAAATTCCGCATGCGGAAAATTAAAAATCAACTTCTCCGTCTTCCAATTCTGCAAAATCATATTTCGCTACTTTTCTTATATTTTCTATTGTTGTACATAATCTGTTTAGTTCGTCATCTTCATTTCTAAAACTATAGTCTGAATAAATTCTATCAAAATATTCTTCACCATACACAAAAGTAAATTTTTCTTTTAATTTATTTATTAATAAGTTTTCACAAGCTAATAAAGTATTAAATTCTGTTTCGTTTTTTATTGTATATTTAAAACCATCATTAGAATAATAAATATATTTATAGGCTTCTTCATAATTATTCATAGTATCTTCAAGTTTGTATTTTAATAAATAAGTTATTCTTAAATCTAGATGAATAGCTCTTGAAATTGATTCAGATAAATATTCATTAAAAGATAATATTTTATTATTTGTTTCTATTTCTTTATCTATAAAAGACAACAATCTTTTTTTATCTTCATCAGTTTGAGAATTCTCTATCACAAATTGTTTAAACTCATCAGCTATATAATCTTTTAATTTTTCCATTCTAGTTTTTTCTTTATTAATTTTTTTCACATTAATTTTTATATTTCTATTGTTACCATTTCCTCCATTGTTAGAGTAGTTATCCCAATCAATATTAGGATCATTAACATCAACTATATCTTCCATTAACATATCTTGCATTTCTCTTGCATCATCTCTATCCATAAATTTACTCCTAATTTTATTTTTTTTTCTTTAAATCATTATACTACATTCTAAACTTTAATGACAGGATATTTTGATAAATTTTTACAAATTAAATCTTCTATTTCCTTTTTATTTATTATATTGTTTTCATAAATAAGCTCCATATCAAACTTATCATTATATTTTCTTACTGCCGACTTATTAGAAATTCTTACTTTCTTAATATAAATTGCTTCATCGTCACATTCAAAAGGTATTCCTTCCATAATTAATACATTAAATAAATATTCAAACTCGTAGTATTGCACATTTGCTCCTCTTCCTAATAATATTTCAGAGGATTTTTTAAATTCTTCTAAAGTATTAAAATTCTCAGGATATACTTCATCTGGTGCTTGTCTTCTTATTAGTTCTAGCAAAGCATTAGCATAAAATAATGCTTGTTCTAAATTTTTAAATTCTTCTCTCCAATCTTCTGAAATGATAATTTCTACCATGTTAAACCTCCTAAATTCTACTTTTTATGTTTACAAATTTAACAAAATAACCATTGGTATCAACTCCTATATTTGACTTTAACATTCATTTGTGATAGGTTAAGATATCTTTATTTGTTTAAAAAATTTGTTTGGAGGGAATCTTGACACCCCAAGAAATAAATGAAAATGGTATATTAACAATTATTGCATCTGTAGTAATTACTTTGTTAGTTTCTTATTTTAAAAATAAAATAAAGAATGATAATACTCATGAAGAAAATTATAACAATCAATTTAATGAATTTTTAAAAGTTGCTAAAACTCAATTGGAACAAAGTGTAAAACTTAATGAGAGTTATAGGCATGAAATAACAGAAATAAAAAAACTTATTTTAAATCAATCTAACATGAATGTTTCAGATTTTTCTACTTTCATGAAAACTACTTATTCTAATATCACTATGCAACTTGAAAAAGAAATGACTAAAATAATAGAAATAAATCATATAACTGTAGATACTTTAGACATAACTAACAGTAAAGTTGATAATACTGTAAATAATATTATCAATACTTCTGCTTATTCTTTACAGTTTTTAAATTATGATTCTGAAACTTTAAATACTCTTATAACTTTTTATTCAAAAGAAAAGCCTACTATTCAGCAATTGTTTAAAGATATAGTTTCTGATTATGCCAATTCTTCTTCTGATTATAGAAAAGCAGATGCAATAAGAAGAGTAGAAGAAAGTGTAAAGTATATTTATAACTCTTTTATTTCTAATTTATATGATGTAATGAATCATTAAAAAAAAGGGAATCAAATCGATTCCCTTTTGTTTTATTCTGTTAAAACATCCTTCATTATTGTTTCTAGCTTATCCATTTCACCTTTTATATATATTGAAGATTTTTTTGTATTATCTAATAAAGGTTCTAATATTTCTTTTAGAAAAGCTTTTCTTTTAGGTTTAGTTTTTATAGAAATATCGTTATCTATTACATAATCAGCTATTTCTTCTGCTATATCTGCTATAATTCCATCTATTTCTTGAATTAAATCTTCTATTTCATCTGCTTTATCAAGTATAATTTGTTCTAGTTCTTCCAAAAAAAATTCATCTCCTTATAATTTACTCATATATTCTTTCCAGTATTGTTTTTTTTCTTTTTCTTCGTCTTTATCATAAAGTTCTATTAATTCTTCCCAAGACATTTCTTTTAATACATTGTAATCCCATGCTTTTTTATAATCATATGCTTTAATATGTGGTTCATCATCATATGGTTCTCTTTTTCCTTTTAAAGCATTGATTAATAGCTCCTTATTTATTTCCATCAGTATCACCATTCAATGATTTTTCATATTTAATTCTTTTTCTTAAAACTTCAATATATCCCCACATGAACGTTTGTTGTTCTATTAGCATTTTTCTTTGGCAGAAATCTAATGTCATATATTGATCTGAACCAATATACATTGTTAGTTTTCTCCATTTTTCATGTAATTCTTTTTCTTCGTTAATCATTCTTTCTAAATATTCTGGATACATTTTTATCCCCTTCTCTTATCTACTATTTCATAACCATCAATTTCTACGTTTTCCCAATCTAAATATCTTGCTATTTTAGCAATTGTTTCTAAAAGTTCTGCATTTAAATAATCATCTGTATCTTTTGTAATTAAAGAATATTTATTAACTTGTATTACATCATCCTCTTCTTTTGAATATTGAAAAAACTCTGCTAATCCAAAATCGAAAGAAATCATAGGAACACTTGTTTCGTCCATTGTAAACATTATGCTTGCACGAATAGTACCATTTTTATTCTTTGTTATTTCTATTTTATTCTTTTCCATTGATTTCTCCTTCTAATTCTTTAATTCTTTTTTCTATATGTCTGAATTCAGTAATTAACTTATGATTATAGCTATCTGAATAGCTCCATATAGTTTTATCTTTTATCTTTTGTAATTGTTTTTTTAATTCATTTATTTCTTGTTCTTTTTCCATCCTTTTCACCTTATATATTATATTCTTTTCTTAAAACTTTAATTAAATCTTCTATTTGACTATGAGATAGTTTTATAATTGCTTTTTCTACGCTTACATCTCCATTTAATTCATCAAAATTAATAAAACTTCTTTCTCCTATTGTTTTGCCATCACAATTAATTGTAATCTTTATTTCTACATTTTTAATATCCTTCATTATTAATCATCCTCGTATAAAGTAACAACATTATGTTCTTCATCTTCTATTAAACCATCAATATAATATTTGTTATAACAAATTTCACTTTCGTTATATCCATCTACCCAATTATCTATCCATTCTTCTAACTCAAAAACTACTTCTGATTCTGGATTACATTTTTTAAGTTTTTCTATTAATTCCTTTACTTTCATTATTATCACCATGTTTCTTCATAAATAATAAGTGCGCTATATTCTGTTTTATATCCAATAGAGCTAGTTGAAAATTTTATATCTTTTATTTTTTTTTCATTTTCTATAAAATCATTTATTTCTTTTTTTAAATCTAAATAATCTAAACTTGTTAATATTGTTACCTTCATTTTTTCTCCTTATAATGTTTCATATATAATCATTGCATTATAACAAAAAGTTGTATTATATACATGAGATTCAACTATTTTATATTTAATATCTTTCACTTCTTTTATATAACAATCATTATTTTTTAAAAAATCATTAATATATGTTTCTAAGCTATTTTCATCTTTCCAACTAGTTAGTAGTTTTACTTGTGTCATTTTTATTCCTCCTTATTCATAATTTTAATTAAAAAAAGAGAACGAATCAAATCGCCCTCTTTAAACTTTAATATTCAATTCCTTCATCTCTTATTTCTGTATTAATATCTTGTCCATGTAGTGCTTTTAAAAGATCTTCTATTATATGTTTTTTTACATTTCTATTATTTACTGTTTGTAAAAACCATTTTAGATCTTTATTTTCATATCCATCTAATATATGAGGAAGTATTTCTGTTGCTATTTCTTTTTCTGTTAAATACTTATAATCAGAACGTTTTCTAATTACTATTTCTTTTATTGTATTTACCAGAGCATGAATTTTAAAATCCATTCTTTTTCTTAAATCTTCTATATCTTTGGCACAGAAAAAAACATTTTGCTTTAAGCTAGCTAATACCGTGCTATCTTCTTTTAAATAAATGTTAGATATTTTTTCTGTAGAAAATATAGGTATGTTGTTTTCCATATAGAATTTTTGTTTTGTTTCAATGATAAAAGGTATATCTAAATCTTCAAATTTTATTTCATACTCTCTATACATAAATTCATCTTTTGTTATTGTATCTTTTAAATGATCTTTTACTGTAAAACTTTTCTTTAAAGTTAATAATCCTGCTCTTACAAATAATCCATCTATATTTTTTCCAATTAATTTTCTTAAATCTTCTAATCTTTTTTTATAAATCATTTTTTTACCTCAATTTTTAAAATTATTGACAATTATACTAAAAAAATAACTTTTTGTCATTTCTATTATTTGAAAATAGATTAACAATTTATCACCTTATTTTTTATAATTGATTTTAAATATAAATTATTAATCTTTATTTTAATAATTATTTTCAATAATTTTATCAATATAAACTGATATAAAAAGTCGATAAATACATAAATATCGACTTTTATTTTATTGATATTATTAATGTTTCAAATTGTCATTAAATTTCATCAATATTTATCGACTTTTTTCTTTTAGTTTATCGACCAATATGTTATAATAAATTGAGGTGATTATATGGCTCATAAAGTAACTAAACCATTGAATGAAGATGAAATTACAAAAATTTTAAATAATGTTACTCAAGATGTAAAAAATGCTTTGCTCATTCAATTAAATACTGGACTGAGAATATCAGATATAGTAAGATTAAAATATTCAGATATCCAGTTTGGGAAATTAGAAGTTATAGAAAAAAAGACTGGAAAACCACAGATAACAAAAATCAATATGGATTTAGTTCAATATATTTTTGAGCATAGAACCATACTTGATTCTGATTATATCTTTTGGAATGGTAAAACTAAAACAGATTCCATCATTCGTAAAATTGAAAAACAGATAATTAAAGCTTGTGATTACGAGAATATACATTCTGAATTTATTTCTACACATAGTTTTAGAAAAACATTCGCCACTAATGCTTATAAAGAAACCAATGATATTCTTGTAGTGCAATATCTTCTTAATCATAGTAGTGTATCTGTTACTCAAAGATATATACAAATTAATAAAGATAAAGCAGATAGTTTTAGAAGCAAAAGTAGAATAGGATTTTAAAAAGAGTAGAAATAAATCTCCTCTTTTGTTATACTATTTCTTCTGCTTTTTCATGATGCTCACAGGAATGTTGATAAGTTTGAGCATCTATTTTGGCCCAACAAGAATGTTGATGTTTACAATTTCCACAATTTTTAATTGTAGTTATTTCGTATGCAATTACAAAAATAATTATTACAAATACAATGATTAATATGCCTAATCCCATTATATTTCACATCCAGTCTTTATTTGAATATGTGGTTTATCTACAAATGATTTCCAATCTACTCCGAATTCTATTTGGTCTGGATAAAGACTAAAAGCCACAGCTTTGAAAATAGGGATTATTTGATCTAAATACTTATCTTCCCAAGTATTTTTACCATTAACATAAGGAACAATATCCATTGCTCTCACTATACCTTTTTTATCAGGTAAATGTTTAGAATTCATTGTTTTACTCGTTCCTTTTGCAACATATTCTTTCTGTTTTTCATAGCTTCTTTTTGTTTCCCATATTGTCCAATCTACAGGACAATCTAATTTAGCAACCTCACAAGCAATATGAACTAATCTGTAATCTAAATTATCACATAAGTTTACTTTACTTTTGTTTCCAAATTTAATTTGCATTCAAAGTCTCCTTCGATTATATCTAGAACTTCAGAAAAAGTTTCTTCTCTTGATAGATTAGTAACATCTAAAATTTTAACATTTGATAATCCTTCTAAATACTTTTTATCAAGATGTTCTTCGATATCAAAATCTTTTTCTCCTCTAGATAAAAATCTTTTTTCTCTTTCGTTTTCATCTATATATAAGAAGATACCATGTAATTCTGATATTAAACATTTTTCTGTTAAATTCTTAAATTCCTTAGAGTCTATTGCATATATATTGATTTTATCTTCAATAAAACTGCTTTCATCAGTCCAAGAATGATATCCTTTAGGGCTATGATAAACTGCAAAAGCATAATCTTTTTTTCTTTCATAGAAAGCTTCTGAGACAAATATATGACTTTCTTTGTCCTTTGTATCATTTTGTCTTACTGGTCTAGTAGTAAAAGATTTTACATAGTGAAAGATATCAGGTCTCTCACTACATAATTTATCTATTACAGTTGTTTTCCCTGTTCCGCTTTTTGCCATTATTGCTATCGTTTTCATATTTATACCTCATATTGTTTTTTTATTTCTGCAATATTATTTTCTATATCATTTATACTAACTTGGCCAATTCCTTTTAAACTTTTTATAAATTCATTATCTAGTTGTAATAAATCATATACATTATCTATACCTTTAGTTTTTAAAGCATTGTAAGATCTTACTTTTAAATTTAAGTTTTCAATAGGCATTTTCTTTAATCTTTCAGAATCATCAACTACCATTATCCCCTGTAATAAATCTTTTACAGGTTGTTCATTATTAGTTTCTGGAACATTTTGAAATCCTGTACATAAAGCTTTCAATTCATTATTAAAGAAAATATTAATTCCGTCTTTATCTTTAGTATAGTTGAAATTAGCAAAAACAGTTAAAAAATCAAACTCTTGTTTGTTTAATCTGATATACTCTTTATATTCTAAATCAAAGTTAAATCTTTTAATTCTATCTATGCATACTTTTAAACTGTTTTTAGTTCTTGCATTAGTATTATAGTAAAAACAAATATTATCTTTAGGGTTGTTAAAAAAGTTTACTCTTACTACGTCAAATCTTCCGTAAGTTTTAGCTTCTAGAGAGTAGTCAATAATTGCTGTTCCTTCTTTGTTTTCCAATCCATTTAGTTGGTCAAAGTTAAATATTTTTTTCATCAAAAATTCATCTCCTTATAATCATATGTTATTATATTCTTTGGGTAACCGAAGATTATGCAGCTATTAAGTATAGTGTTGGTAATCTTCAAATCTGACAGTCGTACTACGTTCTTATAACGTTTGACGGCTGTTTTTTTATATATTAAATTTCCGCATGCGGAAAAAATAAAAAGAGTAGAGTGTTTTAAACCCTACTCTTTTCTTTTATTGGTAATTATTTTTTACCTTTTTTCTTTTTTGTTGATTTGCAAGCCATTGCAAGTCCTCCTAGTCACATTTACTATATCCACAACTATGACATGTATAACATCCACCTTCTGGAGATAATTCCATACCACATATTGGACATTCTAATTTGTTATTTGGTTTTGTTTGTATTTTTATTTTATTCTCTTTTGATTTTTTTTCAATTCTAGGTATAGATATTGTATCTTTTTGCATTTCTTGTTGAAGATCTAAAACCATCTTTAATAAAATATTAGGACAATTTTTACCAGTAATTTCTACTCCTCTAGTTCTAGCTAATGTACAAGAAGAACAAGCGTCTATTCCTAAGAATGATTTTTGAATATCTGCAAGGTTACCACCAAGTCTTAATACTTGAGATATTAAAATTGCTTCTCCTTGAATATTCTTAGAGCATCCACCTTGCCCTTTTGCTATGTAGTATATATCAGTCACTCTATTTTCTGAAGGACTAAATCCTATCATAACTTTTGCTCTTCCACAACCATTTATCATATCTCTTGGTATATAAATTGTATCAGCAGGAACTTTATCCATTACTCCTCTAGGGATTTCAATTTCTTCTTTCTTTTTATTAGGATTAACTTCGTTAAGCACTCCTTCTATTGAACCATCAACATATACGGTTAATCCTTTTACACCTTGTTGCCACCCATAAATATATAGTTTTTTAATATCTTCAACTGTAGCCTCTTCTTTGAAGTTAGTAGTATTAGATATTGATAGGTCTACATATTTTTGCCAAGCAGAAATTACATCAACTTTTTCTTCGACAGATACATCTCTAGTATCTATGCAATAATCAGGTTTATATCCAAATTTGTCTATAATATCTTGTATTGGCTTATGAAATACTTCATAATAAGTATTTGTATTATTTAAACTTTCTGTCTTTCTTGTATAAGACATTCTGAAAACAGGCTCTATTCCAGTAGATATATTTAGGAGTAGACTTATACTACCTGCTGGAGCAATACTTAATAAAGAATTGTTTCTTAAACCTTTAATATAAGGAACACCTAATTCTTCCATTCTTTTTTCATCTTCAAGTATTCCTTCTGGTTGTCCATATAATTGTCCTAAATATTGAGATTCTTTTATTGCTTTATCTCTCATAAGTTTAGCTATCTGTTCTGATAATTCTACAGACTCTTCACTTCCATATTTAATACCAAGTTTCATAAACATGTCTGCTAGCCCCATTATCCCTAAACCTATTCCTCTATATTTTTCTGCTCTATCATTTTGAATTTGTAAACCATTTTTTCCTATTCCATAATCATGAGCTTTATCTAATGCAAATATTGCTGTTTTTACATCTTCTCCAAATGTTTCAAAGTCAAAGAAAGAATGCCCAAATTCTTCTTTTACATAAGCTGACAAATTCATAGATCCTAATAAACATACAGTACCTTTAACTCCTATAAATTCACTGCACGCATTATTAAAGAGTTCCTTATCATTATATATAGCTCCAAAAAGATGATTTTCTCTATATCTATCTACAAATAATATCCCTGGTTCAAAAGCTGTTTTTGGAGCATCAACAATTGCATTCATTATTGCAACTGTATCAACAGTATTAGGAATCACTTCTCCAGTAGCTTCTACTATAAAATCTTTTTGATAAGATTCTCCTTTCATATAATGTTCCATAAATTCATCTGTTATTAAAACTGAAAGGTTTGCTGATGTTATTTCTCCTCCATCACCCTTGTTCCCTTTTTTGATTTTGATAAAGTCCATAATATCAGGATGATCACAATGTAATCCAGCAAGCATTGCTCCTCTTCTTGCCCCACCTCTTTTTACATTTTCTGTTACAGAGTTAAATATTTTTAAAAAACCTATAACTCCATCAGATTTATGGTGTCCACCTATACTAGCTCCTTTAGGTCTTATTTTAGATAAAGCAACTCCAACACCAGCTTCTTTTTTATAAGAAATAGCTAGATTTTTAGCAGTATCCATTATATCATCTAAAGAATCTTCTACATAAGAAAATGTTGTACAATTTGAAAGTCCTTGTCCATTATCTGTGTTTAGATTAGCAAGTATTCTACCACCATATAAGAACTTTTTATCTAATATTAATTGCTTTACTTTTTCTTCTCCGTTACTGATTCTTTCTATCCATTCATCAAAACTTTCATTATTAAATCTATATTTTTTATTCCATACATCTATAGATAGTTTATTATCTTCTCCAAGCCATTCTTGTATTGTCATATTAATTCACTTTCCCTTCCTCTACCTTTTCTTTTGCTGCTTTAATTATAAAATCTTCATTTATATATTTTAACTTGTCATTACAAGGTTTACATTTCCAATTTCCTGTTGCTATATCAATAACACTTTCTAAAGGTTTTCTAAGTATTTCTTCTACTAACTCCCAATTTTTCATATTATACCTCCATAGAATTAAATTCTCTCTCTATACAATACATAGAATAAGTACTTAATTGATTAGTTTTATATAAATCTAAAGCTTGTTCATAAGTAATATATTGCTTTTCATTATATATAATAGAATCCATTATATTAGAATCTATTGTATTTAAAGCTCTACTATAATCTTTATATTTAATACATATAATGTTACCTAAAGATAATATTCCGTCTTTTAAGTATACTCCCCTTGTTGTTTCTATGTAGTCTGTAATCATAGGAACAATATTAAATTCTTGTTCAAGAATTGGATTTAAAAAATAAGTAACACTTTGTGATTCATCTATTGGTGTGCATGGTAAAGTATATTGGTTAAAATAAGGTGTTTTACAAATTAAAAATTTACCTTCTGAATTTCTATATAATGCCATTGCTATCGAATCTTTTTGAAGTTTTTGAGCAACTTCATAAATATCACCTACTGCCATTCTTTTCACCTCATTTCTTTTTTTATAGTATAATTATATTAGCATTAAAAAAGGTTGAGTTCGATTACTCAACCAATTTCTTCACACTTTGATAATAAGCATATACTCTTTCTCTAGTTCTTTCTGCATCTTTAATAAAGGTATCTACAAAATCAAAATCTGTTTTAATATCATTTTTTTCAAGTTCTAAATTAATTAGTTGTTCTTTAATAGCTTTCTTTTTGGCTTCTTCCTTTTCTCCTTTTGTTTTTGATTCTATTACTGCTTCAAGAAATTCTACACTTTTTTCAACTTTTATTTTTTCAAGATCATATTTTTTATTAATTGTATCACTTTTAATTTTTACATATAATCTTAATTGTTCAAGCCAACCTAACATTTTATCAGCTTTTTCTATAAAATCTATACAATCATCTAATGCTTTTGGATTTACACCTTGTAGTGTAGATATATCTTGAAGTCTAGTTCTATTTTCTATTTGAGTTTCGTATAAGTCTATGTTATGTTTTATTCCATCTCTTTTTTTCTCATCGGAAATATATTTTTCTAATATAATTTTAAGAACTGAACTTCCTTTTAACATTTAAACACTTCCTTTAAATCATGATTTAGTTTTAATTTTCCACTACATCTAGTGATAGCAACATATAAAATATATATTTCATCTATATATTCTTGTTTTCCTTTTTGCTTCATTTCATTTATTTTATCTAAAGTAGGAAAATCATCTGCTATTTCAACATTTTCTATCTGCATCCCTTTACATTTGTGAGCAGTTACTAATTCTATATTTGATATTGATTTATCAAATGTTATTTTTTCTATAACTTCTTCAAGTATTTTAGTTAATTCTTTTCCATAAGAATTTTTCAATTTTAGATATATGCCTAATACAGTATCTTTAGACTTCTTATAATAGATAGATATTAATTCTTCGTTACCAAATAAAACTCCTCTATAATTATAGGATTGACCTAATTCTATCAATGATAAATTATAAATGTGCTTTATATTTTCATAAGTGCTTTCTGGTATAAAACATATCTTTTTATTATAAATAGTTTCTGTTATTAGTCTTTCTATTAATGAAGCATTTGTCCGAAATATAATAGTTTTATTTTCATCATTATCAAAATTATCTACTACTATTTGATTTTGATTTACCCCTATTATTTCATATGTACTATCTTTAATAAAGTTCTTAATAAAGAAGTTACACATATTAGCTATAGAAGGTCCAAATCTAAAGCTTTGAGTAAGGGAATAATCATAATGATCAATTCCTAATGCTCCATTATAACCATAGATTTTTTGGAATTGGTCACCTACTTGAACTGTTTTAGAGTTCTTTCCTATACTATTACATATATCTAAATAACAAGCAGATACATCTTGAAATTCATCTATAAGTATCTTATTCATATAAGAAGATGGTTTTATAAGTTGAAAACATTTTATATAAAACTCATGAAACATAGGAGCAGAGGAATCTTTTAATAGATAATTCCATATTTTAATAAACTCTGATTGTCTCAATTTATTTTCTTTACAAAATTCTATTAATGTTTTGTCAGATTTAAAAAACGTGGTGAGATATTCTAAAAAGTAATTAACTTCATTTGCCTCATGTTTCATTCCTACATTTATCAATATTCTTTCCATGCTAAAGTAATCAAAAGATTCAAGATTTTTCTTCCTATAATAAAAGTTATTTATTACATTAGAAGAATTAAAATAAGCAAAAGCCAAACTATGAAAAGTATCTATTTTTACATTTCCTATATGTTTATTTTTTGCTTTTTCTATTAATTCTCTTCTAATCATAGAGTTAAAACAAAGTATTTGATTGGTTTCTTTTTTATTATGTTCTGCTATAGATAAAAGTAAATGTGATTTTCCCATCCCTGGTCCTGCATTAACTGTAATTTTATTTAATGTAGAATTAATGATTTCTAATTGTTCATTAGTATGGTTCATTTAAATTTATCCATCCTGTACTTAACGTATTACATAATTGGTTATATCTACAGCTTTTACATCTAAAGTTTTCATAAGTTTCACCATTTAAATATCTATTGCTTTCCATATTATTAATTAAATCATTATCATATAATAAATCTACTTCTTTTCTTGTAAGCTCCGTTTTAATGAAATTTCTTGGAGGAATTAAAGACTTTTCTATTGCATGATCAATATTTTTCATATCTTCTACAACATCATATATGCTTATTTTCTTTTCATACTCTTCTTTATTTATAGTTAAAATGTTTTTATTAACACCAAAATTAAATTCTTTAATCATTTCAGAGTTATTTTTTCCTACATATAAAACTTTAATAGGCATTTTTAAAATAAACATATTTAAACATATTTCAGGAATATGAATATCCATTGGTTGTGGTTTCCAGTTACTCCATATTTTATTTCTAACTGTTGTTGCTGTATCATTTACAGGTTTTATTAATAAACCATATTCTCTATCCTCAATAGGATCATAAATAATTAAATCTTCAGTACTTTCAAAGTTTACTGTTGCATAATGTAATATTCTATGTTTTTCTTTTCTAGCTAATCCTGTATATAGAATTTTGTCTATCCATTGTTGTTTTACTAATTCATTTCTTTCTATACTTTCTATTTCTGATAACTGTCTATCTTCTGCTATAGCTCCAGTTATTTTAAAATATAATTCTCTTAAACAACTACCAAATCTTAATAAAGGTTCTTTATTTAAATTTAATCCTATTTCATTAGCTTTAATAATTTTAGTTTCTTCAACAGTTCTTGGGTCTTCATTATTAAGATACTGTTTATCCATTTCATTATTAAGAGCATTAAATCTTATTTTATTAACATCTTGAATATAATCAAACATTCCTTTGATTGGATTTTCGTTTACTTTGTCATATTCAATCATTTGCTTAATAATATTATTTTCCATTAAAAAATCAACTCCTTTTTGCTAAAAATTATTTATTATGTTATAGTTATTTTCAGGTACTTCCTTTCAATAGTCATGACTTAACTTTCTTTCCTTTTAAAGTACCTTAATAATAACCTCCTTATAATTATTAACGAAAAAGAGCCATTGTAGTGGCTCTTTTTTAGTATTCTTTTAATTTTTCTTTATTAAATATGCTAAGTGCTAATATAATTGCATCAGATTTATCATTATCTTTTGTAAAAGTTGTTAAATCTGCTTCAGGAAAGTTTTTCTTTACCCACTCAAAAGCAGTTTTTTTATCATTAGGTTTTATTTTCAAAAATGCTCTGCTAGAACTAGGAGTAACAAGTTTTAATGTTAACCCTTTTCCATATAGAATGTGTCCTATATATCCATGTAACCTTAGTAGGGTAACATTTGACTTAGCACCAAACTTGCTCATAAAAGCGCTTTCTAATATTACTGTTTTTGGTCTATAGATATTTATAATCTTTTCTAACCATGTACTAATCTCTAAATTTCTTCCATAAAAACTTAAACTTCCAGAAGCTTTAAAACTATCTACATATAATAGTTTCTTAGTTTCTGTTGATATAATAGCAACGCCAGGACATGATTTACTTAAGTCTAGTCCTAACACTATTTTATCGTTTAAGTTTTTTTCTAAATTCTTTATTCTGTTCTCTTCTTCTTCTATTTTGTTCCTCAGCGTATTTAATTCGTTGATAGTTGGCATTGTCTTCGTCATTTCCTTTTTCTAATATTTCTAATATTCCAGTTTGTTCAAAGATGTCTAAAAGTTCTGATAAGCTTGGAAAGTCTTGATCACTAAATCTTATAAGTTTAATTTTTCCTAAGGTGTTGAATAGTTCTCTTTCAACATCATTTTTTTTATACTTTAAAAGTTGTTCAGTAGTTTTAAAAAAGAAACCATCTGCTTTTGTAAAATGATGATTCATGCCATCCGTTTCAACTACAACTGGAGGAGAAGAGGTAAAATAAAAATCATACCTCTTATTTCCTTCTACCAATTCTTCTATAAGTTCAACATTATAAGATTTAGATATTTTCTTCAAAAGTTTACTCATGTGTATTTGAGCTTTAGATAGCATTTTCATATCCTTCTAATGTAGTAGGATCTATTTCTTCTAAAATACCACTCAACGAATCTATTAATACACTTATAGATTTAAAATCATCATAAGTCCATTTATAGCTTTTATTATTCTTTAACATAGATAAAGACATAATTACTGTACTTGCTTTTTCTATATAAGGAGTAACAGATTTTTCTGTTTTTACAGATTCTTTTATTTCTTCATTTATTTTATCTTGTTCAGCTAAATCTTCTATTATATCATTAGCTTCACTTTGAATTTCAGGATATTCTCTATTGCTATAATCAGCAATACCATTTCTGTCTATAACATCTTCTGAGTCTATTTTTTCAAATTGATCAAAATATTCTTTTTTATCTTTAGCTTCAAGTGAATCCATATAAGCTTCGTCAGCTTCTTGTTGTTTTTTTCTTTCTGCTAAAACTTCATCAAAATCTTTTCCCTCTTTGAAATATTTAATAGCTTCTCTTAAATCATTTCTAGATAGTGAAGCATATTTGTTATAGAACTGTTTTAAAATAATTTTAGATTCTTCTGTTACACTTCCTGGGATTTCTTGTAAATGAATTACTAAAGAATAAAGCTCATCTATAGTACCAGTTTGTTTAATTGTTACTTCATCATCTTCTAATATTTCTTTATGGAACAATACCCAGTTGAATAAACTTCTTGCTCTTCTAGGATCTATTTTACATTTTTTTATAAAAGATACAAGACTTGTTGTAGGAGCTAATTTAATTGCTTTTACATACATATTATAGATCCAGTTAGCAATATCATATTCCGATAGTCTTTCTCCATGATTTACATTTTCATTAAAAGCATCTGTTTCCAAAGCTTCCATAGAATTATATTCTGTAATGTAAGCTTTAATACTTTCTAATTCCAATGCTCTTGCTGCAGCAAATCTATGATATCCATCTACTATAATAATTTTTCCATCAAATAACCCTAAATGAATTTCTGGAAACATTCCTTCTGAAGCTACTAATTTATCAACATTGTCCATATTTAATCCTCTTCTTGGATTAATATTAATTTCATCACTAATAGCATCTAATTTTACATCACATATTTTCTTATCATTAATTGTTGAAATTTCCATTTCATTTACTTCCATTCCTTTTTCAATTGTTATCATTTTACATCTCTCCTTATATATTATTAATCGTTTAATTCGTTCCATTTTCCATGTACTATTTGAAAATTGTCTTCCAAAATAGTTTTACAAGCGTTTAGTAGTCCATCAATAGTATTTTCAAAATTTAATGTTATAGCATTTTCAAATTTACTATTACACCCTATGCTATATATAGAAAATATTTCTTTTTTATTTTTAGATAATAGTTCTTCTATTTCTTCTTCTGTTGCTATGGCTATTTTGTTCATACTTCTAGTTAAAGTCTGATTTTTATATATATCTAAAATATCCATTAAATTAGAATTAATAAATTCATCATAAATTTTTTCTATGAAATTCATATCTTTACCAGTTAACAATACTATCATCTATTTTCCCCTCCGTATAATATTTAAATATCATTTTGGTAATAAAATCAGCATTAAATTTATAAGACTTCTCTATATAGTAATTACCAAAAATAGGTTCTATATATTCTAATAAAATAGATTCTTCTCTTATATAATCTACAATTTCTTCTATTTCATTAAGAATAGTTTTGCTAAAATTATTGTTGCTAAAAAACTTATTAAAATTTCTTTGAGCAAGTCTTTTGTCTTTATCTGTATATTCCTCACATTCTTCATGAAGGTTATAATACATAACTGGATCAGTTTTTAATACTCTAAAATAAATATAATCTATACATCCATCATAAGCATCATTATTGCTTTTAATAAGAGTAAATAGATTATCTAACTGTTCATTATTCTTATTTCCTACACTATTAATAGAACTTTTTTTTCTTATTCTCTTTCTAGCCATTACTTACCTACCTTATAGTATCTATTATTTTTTTTAGTTCATTTAATATAAATATATTATCGAACGTTATATACTCAACTCCTTGTTCTTTAGCTTCAGGAATTTCTTTAACCAATTTATATGTTATTCCAATTCTATTATTTTGTACGACTTCATTCAAATTTATTCCTATGTTTTGTGTAATAGCTTTATTAAAATTTGATTTACTTCTTAACTCTGGAATCTTATATATTAAAAATTTAATTAAAGATTTATATTCTTCCATATCCTTCTTATATTTTTCTAACACAGATTGATTATTAGAATATAAAGTAGCACTTAATTGAGTAATAGTAGGTCCACATACTACAAATCTATTAGTGGAAGTTTTTATATATTCAATATTATTTTCTGTATATTTAACTCCCTTTTTAGAAGCTATTTGATGATTAAATATAATTTTTTTAAAAGTGCAATCTATTATTCCTATATAATCAGTCATTTTTATTTTAGAAGCATATATGTCTTCAAGTGTAGTTATATTACAATATTTAAACTTTAATCCCATAGCATCATTTATAGTTTCTTTATCAACAGCCTTATTCGTTTCAAATATTATTAATATTTTTTCTTCCATGCAATTCCCCTCCTTTGTAAAAAAATAGGGAGTGAATTAACACTCCCTAAAAATATTATAAAGATAAATCTGGAAATTCCTCATTGTTTGCTGTTTCCATATCTTCTGGAGAAGCATTTTTATTATATTCATTTATTTGCCCTTGTGAACTTTCATTATTTTGAGTATATCCATTGTTATATCCAGAATTATTATTTCCTACATATCCATTATCTGCTGGTTTTGAATATCCATTATTATATCCACCATTGTTGTTACCATAACTATTATTATTTTTGTAACCATTATTAGAAGGTTTATTGTATCCACTATTGTTGTTGTATCCATTGTTAGTTCCAGTATTATTGTTATTTTCACTCATAATGCAAACGTTATAATCTGGTTGAGTAGGATTTTGTTTGAAATCATTAGGATAAATCAAGTAGTTTTTACCATCTAAATTCATTGATAATACTTCTCTACCATTTTTCATTTTTCTCCAAATAGCTCCAACTTTAGTTAATTTTCCATTATTATTCCCATTATTATTGCTGTTGTTATATCCATTGTTGTTGTTTCCATAGTTAGATTTTCTATAATTATTATTTCCACCTCCATTTCTTCCGTTGTTGTTATAGTTATTTCCCCCATTATTTCCGTTATTATAGTTGTTATATGCCATATTATTTTCCTCCTTTAATTATTAAGCTATTTCTTCTATTCCTTCATTTTGAGCTTCTATTATTGCTTTTTTCATTTTTGTTTCTACTTCTTTTTCTTTTTCTTCTAGTATTTTTTGTTGTTCTTCATAAGACATTAGATTAAATTTACCTAAATCATAATCTTCTTGTGATAAGAAGTCTTCAGGTCCTTTTTCGATTATTTCAAATTCAATTTTATCTTTTTCATCTATAAGTTCAGGTTTATTTATAACTATTAACTTTTCCATTTTTCTTTTCTTCATAGATTGATTTTCTTTTTTTATCAAATCTACTATTGAATCATATTTAGCTATAAATAGTTCTGGTGGTAATCCTTTTGCATATATTTGAAGTTTTAGATAAGAGTATAAATCTAGATCTTTAGTAAGTTCTACAAGTACATTCTTTTCTCCTTGTACTTTTTTTATTTCTCCATTTCCATTTACTAATTCAAACCAAGCTCCACCTTTTTTGATAAGTTTATAAGCTATTGCATAACCTATACATTCTTTTATCTTTTCAACTCCTTGTTTTTTAGCTCTATCAGAGTTAATATATGTAAATGTTTCTCTGTAAGGTTCAGACATTTTGCTTTTATCATTTTTAATCTTACAGTATTGAGTTGTAATCTTATCGTTCTCAAACTCATCTTTCTCTTTATCATTATTAGCTGATACTTTAGATAATTGAACTACTGAAGAAGGGTAATATCTCATTGCTTTTCCACCACTTCTTCCTTTTGGTTTAGCAATCATACCCATAAATTCTGTTCTCTCTTGTTGAATAAAAATTGCTGACATTTGAAATTCTGCAAGAAAAGAAGTTAGTTTAGGCAATGCTCTTGAAAGTATTCTTGCTTTTTCCATCATTACTGCTTCATCTAATCCTTTTTCAGATTCTTTTTCTGAAATCATAGAATCAACAGAATCTATAATAAGATAATCAAATAATCCTTCGCTTATATATTCAAAAGCTTTATCTAATGCTTTTTCCATAATTCCTTCTTTGATAAAAAGAATATTTTTAGGATTAATATTAGGAATTCTGTTCAAGAAATTCTTATCTACAGTTTGTTCAGCATCTATATAAAGAATCATTGCATCAGGTTCTTGCATTTGAATCCCAGCTATAGATTCAAGAGTAATAGTTGATTTTCCACTTCCTTCCGAACCATAAATAACTGATATAGTACCCTTCTTAATACCATTAGTGTTTAAATCGATTCCTAGGACTCCTGTTAACATAAAGTTATCTAAACCAGTTATCTTAAAATCTTCCAATGATCCTATATGAAGCTCTTCGTCTAGTTTTGCTGCTAATTTCTTTTCTCCTTCGATCATTTTTTGCAGCTTTTCCATTCTTTCTGCTTGACTTAACTTTGCCATTTATTCCCTCCTTAAAATGTATATACCCATTTTTTAATATCTTCTATGTATTCCCAAGTATTATAATCTGATCTAACTTTCTCTTCTAAAATATCAAGAATATCTTCTACACTTAAGTCTTGCAAATACCACACTTGCATATCTCTTTCTGTATCTTCAAAATGAAAACAGCCACTATTCTTTGCTTCTTCCAAAGAACTAAAACCATTTTCTTCTAGCCATTCTTTTAATAACATTTTGTTCATCTCCTTCTTATAGTCTATATATTTTAAGTTGTTTAAACTTAGTAGCCAATTTTGCTATTACTTTCTAAGCAACTCGTTTATATACTTTGTTCCACGTCTTGTATAACATTTTTTACAAGTAATACAACTTAGACCTGCACAGTTTATTTTTCCGCATGCGGAATTTTGATCTGAATAAACTGTAAATACTTTGTCAAAGTAATCTAATACTTCTTGGTTTTGTATCTTAACATTAATTATCGGACTTGAAGCTATATAAATAATATTCTTTAGTTTTTGATATTTCATTATTAAATCATAACGTTTAGTCATTAAACAAAAAGTTGTTTGTGGATTATGTTTTGCTATATTTAAAAAATTTTGTACATGAATATCATTTACAAATTCTCCGAAGCTATGAAATCTAACATAAGAGTTATTAAGAAAAGGTATTTCTTCTTCTGTTAAAAGTTTTTTAGTTAATATATCTGTATTGTTTTTTAAACAACCCTCTAATTGTTTTCTTAATTTTTCATTCTTTTCTGCATAGCAAAGTTCACAAACACTTTTCTTTTCTCTGTCTTTTCTTGCTAAATCTCTTTTCCCCATTGCATTACAAAATTCATTACATAGTGTAGAAGTATTTATACTTACAATATGTTTTAATTTTCCGTCTGCATGAGTTGTAATATGTAATTTTCCTTTAATCAATCTATTCATCTCCTTTTTAATATAAAAAAAGACGTAGAAATTAATCTACGCCTTACTGTAATTTGATGTATATAAGTTATTCCATTCATCACGCCATATTTTGTAATAGTTTTGATGTTCCTCTGAAGCTAACGGAATTGGTGTTAATTTACTTGTAAACTCATTTAACTTATAAAAATATGGTCTTGCATTCATGGCATTGTTACCTGCTTTTGATTTATTCTGAATAGTAAATAATATTGGTTGAGGAATACTATTAAATTCATTTATAGGTAATTGCCATTTAAGTTTTGTTTCAAATTCTGTTCCTTCAAATTCTTGTAAGTTTCTAGTAGGGTTATATATAAAACCTAATACATTACAATCATAGAACATTCTTCTAGAACCACTAAGAGCAAATTGAGAAAGTTTTGCATTATCTTTCATTTTGTTTAATTCAAAGTTTAAAAATCCTAATATTCTATGCCTTTCATTAAGTTTCTTAATTTCTGCAGATAAAAAACCAGCAGTTTGATTTTCATCTTTTATTCCATCTACAGTTATTTTATTAACAGAATCCACAATCATAACTTTATATTTATTCTCTAAATCTTTATCTGCAACAATTTTACTAACAGCTTTCTTAAATCCGTTCCAGTTGTCTATTTTTTGTTTAACATCAAGAATTATAAGTTTTTTATTTAAAATAAGTCTTTCTATAAACTCTCTTGCTTTACAATATTTTTCAAAATACTGTTGAGCTTCTGGAAGTTGTGAAGCATTCAAACCAAACTGTGAATCAAAATATGGATTTCCACAATATTCTCTTGTTAATCCACTTATTTGAGCAGTTAAGTTATCATATATCATTTCTTCACTATCATCTGTTGCTATATAGATTACAACTCCATTTTGAGTATCTAATGCTATATGATTCATTAAACATTGAAATATAGTTGATTTTCCTGTATTAGCCATTCCTCCTAAAACTATTGAGTTTCCTGGTTTTAAGTTTAAATCATCAAACCACGGAATTCCAAATTTAATTTGATATAAGTCAGAATTCATTTTATATTTTTCAGATTCTTTAAATCTACTAACAGATGATTCAAACACTCCTTGTTGAGTTCTATCATATTTTGATTGAACATTTTCTATATCATCTTTTAATCCATCAACTATTTCTAAAGCATATTCTGGATTATTAGTTGCTTCTTTATATGCTTTGTCTAATACAGATGTAATATCTTTTTTGTAATTAATTTTTTCTTCTGATAAAATCATTTCTATTTCAGCAAGTATAGTTTTATAAGAATATGAAGGAAGATATTTAGCAAGTGATTTGGCTTGTTCCTCTCTTTCTTTAGGTCTAGAAGTTTTACTAATGATTCCTATAAAGTGATCAAACATAGAAGATTCATCAATATTATCTCCATAATTTTCCTTCAAACACCTAATTTCATAGTCAAACATACTTACAAGTTCAAAGATGTTTGTAAGAGAAACTTTTTTATCAAACTTTTTAAGTATCTCATCAAGATCCTTACCTTGCTCTTTATATATAGCAAATTGATATTCATTAGTAGTCTTTTGATTTTTTAATCTTTCTACTATAGAGAACATTCTTTTTCTTCCAGTTTCATCATTATCTAAAGCAAAAGCAACATTTTTAATTCTATTTTCTTTTTCCAATAAACTTATATGTTCATCAGTAAAAGAAGCAGAACCTAATGCTACAACATTTCTATATCCTTTTTGATATGCTGAAACTGCATCTATATAACCTTCTACAACTAACAACTTTTCTAAAGTATTATATTGTTTCTTAATATCAGACCAACAATATAACATTCTAGATTTATTAAATATGATAGTTTCGTTTCCATTAGTATATTTTGGGAATTTAGATTCTCCCTTAACAAAGTGCATATGTCTTGATACAAAACTCATAGGTCTACCATATTCATCTTTTATAATCATTATTAATTGATTTTCATTTACTCTATTAGCTATTATACCTATATTATTTAATATTTCTCTTTGACATCCTGCATTAACTAAATAATTAATACAGTTTTGATAATTATCTACAGAACCTATAGAAAGAGTTTTGGCAGTCTTTTCTTCTATACCTCTATTAGCTAAATATTCTTTATTAGCATGTGACACTACATAATCACTAAATAGTTTCATAGTTCTAAAATACATTTGTCTTTCCATTTCTTCTGGAGTCAACGTTTTTCTTAAATGAAGATATGGTTGTCCAAACTTTTCTGCTAAATAAAAGACATTATCTTCTAAGAAATCTGGTCCAGCTAATGGTTTTCCTTCAAATATATTTGCTAAACCAAAAATATCTAATGATCTATTACATGAAAAACACCAGAATATATTATTTTCATCCCACCAATGCATACTTGGATCGTGGTCATCATGATCTGGAAATAAGCATTGAACAAATCCTCTTGAATCAGGAACAACTCCATGTTCTGCTGCATATTGTAAAGTATATTGTTTTAAGTTTTCTATTAAAACTCTTATTTCTTCATTCATCTATTCCCTCCTTGTAAACAAAAAAGACTGCTAATATAACAGTCTTTTCTCTTATTATTATTTTACAGCATTTAATCTTTTTTTGAATTTATCTGCATTTTTAAATTGTGCTACTACCTTTTCTGTAGTTTGCATTTCTTGTCTAGTAATTGGATGAACTATTGGTTTAGATTTAATTGTTTTTAGTTTAAATCTTCCATGTCCACTAAAAGTAACACTATCCTCTATTCTTAAAGCATCGTTTAAAGCATCAAAGAAGTGATCTACTATTTTACTAGCTTTTTCTATTGAAGAAATACCAGCCTTTTCTTTAAAAATTCTTGCAAATTGTGATTGATTCATGTTGTTTAATTCCTCCGTATTTTGTTATTTTTAAGGATATTAAAGCATAAATATCATTATTTGCAATTTTCATTGATTATTTCAAACTTTCTTCTTTTAAAGTTAGTTATTTTATATATCAACGAATTATCTATTGCATTAACTGGTACAAATTTGTTTCTTCCAATATATTTCAAAGTATCTTTTTTTATTCCATTCATGAATTCTACAGGAATATCAAATTTAATAATATCTCCTATTTTAACTTTAGTTTCTACTTTTTTACCTATTCCTTTTAATGCCTCTATTTGCTCTCTTATTAATTTATTTCTAACTCTTATTATGTTTAAAAGTCTAGTGTTGTTATTATTCTTATTTGTAAATAAAAGTAATTCTTTTAAATTAAATAATCTACTTCCCAATGATTCTTCTTCACATATTTTTATGTGTAATACATATTTGTTCAAATAAGTCATATAATTTAATACTTTTAACCCATATACATTTTCATTTTTATCTTTAACAACAACATAGACTACTTTTCCTCGTTTAGACATTTTGATTAATTCAAGATTATTATTTTCTAAATATTTATTCACCTCTTTTTTTACATATTCATATTCTTCTTTAGGATCCATTTTTTTATCTAAATATATATCAATTTTTTCCATATTTTTCTAACCACCTTTCTATTAATTTTTCCATATGTTCTTCATACATTTCATTTGTTCTATCTAATTTTAATTCTTTAAGTTTGTTATAGTAATATAAAATATATTGATTGCTTAATAATTCATAATAGAAATTTTTTAAAGAGTTTATTTTGTCTTTTTCATTTTTAAATTTATTTACATATTCATATCTATCCAAATCTACTAATTCTCCGTTCTTATAAGTTGCATGCCAAGCGTCTGAATGTTCTTCACCAGTTCCATATAAATCAAATAATATATTAGGAAATTTACAAGATAGATAACACATATCCACATCATAATCATACCATTTTGCATTTAACCCATAGCCATCAGTCATTTCTCTTAACTCCCAATATTTTTCTTCATCTAAATTTTTAATAAATAATTCTATTTCATCTAATATTTTATCTTCATTTTCTTTATCATCTACTGTTATTTCTAATCTATAATCTGTATAGTATCCCATTTTTTTCCTCCTAATAAAAAAAGATGCAATTAAGCATCCTTATTAATCTATATTTCTAAAATTTAATTTTTTTCTTAATTCGTCCATTTTCTTTTTTTCTTTGTAACAATTACGAATTTCATATTTATCGCAAATTGTATGCAGTGGGCTTTTTAATTCGCAACCTATGATTGAACATTTCTTATATGTTTCTTGATTATATCCTAATGTTTCTGCATATTTACAATAATAACAACTATCTTTCATTTTCACTCCTTTTTAATCTAAATAATCATAAAATCTAATTTTTATATAAAAATCTTTAAAAAATTCTTTACTTAAATTATTTAATTTTCTTCTAATTTTTCTTTTTCCAAAAGATTTTCAGTATTTCCTATGAAGAATTATTCTATGTTTTAGTTTTTCTTTCATTCTTTTATACCTAATTTTTCTAGTATCTTTTTAAACCAAAATTCAGTTGTATCTGGCCCCTCATAAGATTCTATTCTTTCATCTCCATTGGAAAGATAAAATACTATACTAGAATGCTCCTTGCTGACATATACAACATTACTAAGTTCCATGTATGAGTTATAGTTTATTTTTGTAAATTCTTTTTTTATTTCTATCGGTTCACCTATTATTGTTTTTGAACTTTCAAACATCTTTTTCTTCATTCCTCCATTTTTCTTCTATTTCTATTGATTTTTTTGTTAAGTATGGTTGGATAAATATTTTCATTATAAAATACATTACAGTAAATGTAATCACTTCTAAAATATCGTTATCAAATATTTTCTCTACAATGATAGTTGGTGCAATTACTATTAATATACATAAACACCAAAATAGTAACGACATTCATTCAACTTTAACATCTATTTTATCGAAATTATTTTCCATCTTCATTCACCATTTTAAGCTTATAATTTTAATTTCTCTAAAATTAATTCTAAATCAAATTCTGTCATTCCATATTCTTCATCCAATTTCCAATATAATTGATTATGATAATCAATATTAACTAATTCATCATCTAAAATTAAAATTTTATCATTAATAATATTGTGTAATTGTAAATAACCCATTATTTCTAATTCTCTTGAAGTATAACAATCTTCTTCATCATGTAACCAATCTGGAGTTTTGTCAACAAACTTATTAATTAATTCTCCTACTAAAACTCTTATATTAGTTCTATCTATTAATTCTTTTTTTTGATTAAGCTTTATAACAAACTCATTAAAAGTTTTATTTAATTTCCAAGAAGAAGAAATAATTACTTTTACATCATATATTTCTTCTAATTTATTAATTAATTTATAAGTGTTAAGTGTATTATAGTTATCCCAACCAACTTCATTATTGTCTTTTAAGTAAGTTCTTCCAAAATCTGTTCCAGCATTATTAAGAACACCATCAAAGTCTAAAAATATATATAATTTTTCTTTAATCATTTAACCCACTGTAACTGATATAATAAGATGTAAGAAATTGATAAGGGTATTTGCAAAAAAATGA
>ERZ773142.406-NODE-406-length-41578-cov-4.62433_pt1 | contig 41578 bp, 37 predicted proteins | sample MGYA00580853_ERZ773142 | MGnify/ENA primary metagenome ERZ773142 (study PRJEB29015, sample SAMEA2737862) | human gut metagenome | biome: human gut; feature: human-associated habitat; material: faeces | place: China | collected 2012 ... | reverse complement strand
TAGATTTATAATTATTGCTTTATCTAATATTATTCTTGTTATTATTTCTTTAACAATCATCAACTACATATCAATGAAAAATGAATTAGAAATTGCTAAACAAAAAGAATTCTATATAAATTCAAAATATAATCTATTATCACAACATTATCAATATAACTTTAATTTTTTACATGATTTATTACATACTTGTAATACAATCAATAAACATTTACAGCAAAATGATTTAACAAGTGTTAAACAACAAATGAATCAATTGACTGAAACAACATTTAAAGAATTTAATACAATTTATAGCAATTCTGCTTTATTAAATTACTTACTTAATAATAAGCTTTATTTACTGCAAGAAAATCATATAAACTTCAAAACTGTTTTAGAATCTGATCATTTTGAATTTTTAGATTTAGAAACACAAATTAATCTCTTTGAACTTTTGATTAATATGAGTATTGAATCATGTTTAAAAGCTCCTGTTGAAAATAGAACTGTTATTTTAAAATCATTTGAAAAAGCAAATCATTTTATTATCCAAATAATTTATCCAAACGATTCTAACAATCTAATAAATTTAAATAATTTAGAGAATCTAATAAAAAACTATGGTCATCTTTCAACAAAAGAAATAGATCCATCATTAAGCCTTTTAATTACTTTCTATCATTAAAAAGAAACAACGGCATTTAATCCGTTGTTTCTTTTTAAAAATCTATATTATAGCGTAACCCTCCTAATACAATTGGAAAAATGATTTCAATAATGATTGATAATAAAGCAATCATTAGAATTGCAACAAAAGTTACCGGGGCGATTACATAATGCAATTGAATACATAATCTTTGAAAAACAAATAGTAATATCAATGATGTTATTAATGTAATGAACATATTTAATAGATATTTTTCAACCATTAACATTCTTGTTTTAGCTTTTGAATAATTAAGATTGATCATAAACATCTTGAATGACCTTTCTTTATAAAGCTCAATATATTTTAAAATAAGATAAATAGTAATAATGATCATTGTAATAGATACAGAAAAAATAACAAATGAATTTGATGTTCGATAAGCTATTTGATCAAGATCTGTTATATTCTTATTAGAAGTAACAACTGAAAATCCTAATTTTTTTATCTTTTTAACAATCGCACTGTAATCCTTGATATCTCCTATTTTTACTTTTAATGCATCTGGACTCCATGGATAGGCATAACAGATATTGGATATCTGACTATTGGCAGCAGGTGTTGTTGTATAACCAACTAAATCTTTATCAAAATAATATATTTTGGATTCAAGAGAGGAATACTGCTTCATATAACTTTTAAATAGTTCATCTGATACAAAAATTGCTGTACTAGAAATATTTGACCACTGACAAAAATCACTTCCATCAACAATACCTGCTACTTTTAAATCAACAGACACATACTTACATTGTAGATAATTTACAGGATACAATTCATCTTCACCCATATATGATAGTTCTCCATCACCTACAATATTACATTGTGGAACTGGAAGTTCAAATGACAAAGTGTAGTTTCCATTGGATTTTATTTTTAATACTTCTGCCATTTCTTTGGATAGGTAAACACCATTTTTATCTAATTTATTTTTAAGTTGCTTCTCATTCACATCTTGATAACTTACTAATGAAATTCTACCTGACAGAGTATCTCCCGTTACTTTTTTCTTTTTATTACCATTATCTATAATAAAATTTAATTCTGGAATTTCTCCTCTGTCCATTTGTTCAAAAGACTCATGTCCTCCACTTAATAAATTAATTTCAATATAGTCATTCAATGATTTTATACCATCTATTTTATTAATTTCATCCAATTCATCGTTACTTATGATAGACTCTTGCGCATCACCTGAAAAATAATACGGATGCTGTAACATAATTGGTTTATAAACAATGACTTCATCATTGACTAATGATTTAACTTGATCATAATGACTGTTTTTATCAGAGAGACTGTATCCTGCAGAAATTGATGTTACAACAATACTTATGCTTAAGATAAGAAGCATTAAAATATTACTTGCTAATTTATGTTTTTTCATTTTAAAAAAGAACATTGGAATATTAACTGTCTGATTAAGTCTTTTATCTTCTATTTCTTTTTTCATTTCATTATGTTTCAAACAGATAATCTTTTTATTTTCTATTTGATAAAGAGTATCTGCAATATCAAACAGCACAGGATCATGTGTTGATATAATAAACAGATGTTCTTTTGATTCTTTGACAATTATATTTTTGACTTCTTCTGTATAATAGGAATCTAATGCTGCTGTAGGTTCATCAAGAATAATAATAGGTGTACTTTTTAATAGACACATCAAAAAGCTGATTCTGTTTTTTTCTCCACCTGATAATTGACCTGGATATTTATTAAAAGTATCTTTGACTTCCAATCTATCAAGATAATCATTGATGTTTTTAGAATGATAGATCTTTTTCAACAGTTCAAAATGTTCAGAAATCTTTAGATCTTCAATAAAAAGATTCTTTTGATCCATAACTGAAAACAGATGATCTATTTGATCTTTACTTGTTACTTCTTTTTTATTATAGAAATAATGATCAAACTGATGTTCCTTAAAAAGAATATTTCTTATCAGAGATGTTTTACCACTACCACTTTCTCCTTTAATGACAGTAATCCCATAATCGTTAAGAATAAGATTTGAATCTGTAATAACTTCTCTATTATATTTAATATGAATATTTTTGATTTCTAACATATCCTTCACCTTTTTCAATTTCATCGTAATATGGTTGGTATAAGCATTGCAAAAACACTTTATTTTGACGCTATTCCATAAGATGATTTGGTATTTTTCCTTTTCTATTTTTACTTTATCTCATCTTTAAATGAATAGATATAGCCAACGTACAAGATGCAACTATTATGTATAAGATGCAAAAAAAAGAACCATCTTTTGACAGTTCTTCAAAAAAGAATATATTTATTTTTTCTTAACAATCCATTCACTCTCTTCATTTTCTCTTATTGCATAATAACCTCGTGGCATATCTTTTAATAAGCCAATAGAATAATCAATGTTATAAACTTCAAATAAAGAAACAATACTTGCATCTTCTATATTATGATTGCTTCCACATAAAAATTGCCACATACCGTCATCTTCATCATGACTTACATATAAAATAGGATGTCCTTCTAAAATATGACAACATACAATGCATGCTGTATTTTGTTGATCATCAAAAGGAAATGATAGTGTTTGTTTTTTCTTCGTAAAAAATCCCATAAATATGCCTCCTTAATCAAAATATGTTTTCCATTTTTCTCCTGCCTTATAAGCATCAAAACACATTTGAATTTGTTCTTCATTATTCTTTTCTGTAGCAAGTATTGGAAGATTGTCTTTTGTAAAATAATCAAAACCTATTGTTTCACTATTTTCTTTAAAAACACCACCTTCTACTTCACAAAGCATAAATATTTTACATACTTTATAAGCATAGATTGGTTGATTATGTTTTTCTCTATCTTGAATTGCAATGACATTTTTAACAACAACATCAAGTCCTGCTTCTTCTTTTACTTCCTTTATCGTATTTTCCATAACTGAGACATTGACATTACACCAACCACCAGGTAATGACCATGTTCCATTTTTCTCTTGTACAAGTAAGATTTTATCTTCTTTAAAAATAGCAGCACGTGTATCAATTTTGGGTGTTTGATACCCTACTTCATTACAAAAAAGCCCTTCTACTTGTTCTACTGGTTTATTTGAAATATCTGCCATCATCATAGCGGAAAGTTGGCGAATACGTTCATAGCGTTCTTGATCATAAACATCTTTTCCATAAGTAAGTCCGGCTTGTGCTAAACTTTGTAATTCAATAATATAATCAATCCATTTTTTATTTTTATCCATACACATTTCCTCTAATCTTTATTGATTTTATTATATCATATTTTTCTCATTGCATTTTTATTGAAAACAGATTTATAATAAAATTTACCCATAAGGAGGAAAATCATATGAAAGAATTTCGAAACAAACTTATTGTACACGGTTTAATGAAAATCAATGACAAGTATCTTATCATTAAAAGAAGTATTATCAAAAGAGGAAAACCAAATGTATATCCTGTATATTGGGATATCCCTGGAGGTTCTGTAGAAGATTTTGAAACTCCTGTAGAAGCTTTAATCAGAGAGGCTAAAGAAGAAGTTAATTTAGATGTTGAAGTAAAACAAATCATTCATGAAGATAGTAATTTTGATAAAGGTAAAAATACGATGTTTACTCGTCTTGTTTATATTTGTACTTTAAAAAATACAAATGATTATGTAATTCAATTAGATCCAGAAGAACACAGTGAATACCGTCTTATTTCTTCTTTAGATGAAATGTCTAATGAAAAAGTTGTTCCATTTTTAGTGGATATCTTATCAAATAAAAATCTCTAATAGAAAATAACTCTATTAGAGATTTCTTTTATCTTTTTTTAATAGGAATCCAAATTTCACAATAATATTTTTCATCCAATGTACCTTTAAGATATTTTGTTGGATCATCATAATATTCTACACAATATCCAGCAGCAAATTCATAATCTTTTAATGCCGGTAACCACTCTGTAAATATTTTAATATTTACATCTTGCAAGGCTTTAGGCATTGCGCCAACACATGGAAAAATTGCCCATTCAAATTCAGGAATAGTTTCTAACACAAAGCTTTCTGGAATAACTTGTTCTTGATAAGGATCTGCAATTAAATAATCAAAGTTTTCTTGCCCCATTTGTTTATCAATGTTAATTCCATAAACTCCTCTAACAACTTTTCCTTTGCCTGTTTGATAATGCTCTTTCCAAAAATCAGGAATGACTTTTTTAGCATTTTCATAAGCAAACGTTTTTTCATTTGCGATAACTTTAAACGCTTTTTTTCTTTCAATCTTGTAATCCATAAGATATCCTCCTTCTAAAGCTATTGTTAATTTCAGTGGAGCAAAGGATTTCAAAGTTGTATGCTTCTTACGAGCAACTGTTGGTGTTACACCATGAAAACGTGTAAAAGCTTTGGTAAAACTATCTGGCGAATCATATCCATATTTTATGGCAATATCAATAATTTTTATATCACTTCCAGCAATTTCATTACCTGCAAGCGATAATCTTCTTTTACGAATATATTCACTAATAGTAAATCCACATAACATAGCAAATCCTTTTTGAAAATAAAATTCAGAAATATGAACATATCTTGCAACATCTTTCACTGTTATATCTTCTACTAAGTGGTTTTCAATATATTGAATTGCTTTTTCAATTGCATTTACCCAATCCATATCTTTTCTCCTTTTCTCTACTGTACTTGTATTATAGTTAAGAAAAAAGATTTTCTCCCGACACTATTTGCCTTCATTTGTCTGTTTTAATTTTTCATAAGCTTCTAATAACCAAGTATGAGGCATAAGAAGTTGATGTGTTTCAAATTGATAACTTATAAACCAATAATATCCTTTATCTAAAGAAATATTGATTGCATTTTTTAATTGATGATAATAAGGAGGTATTCCCCCTTGATCCTAAGCGAGTTTATCCGCCAAGAAAATAATTTTATCATAATCATTCATTTCTTTTTTCAAAGTTGTATGACATTCAATTGCTGATAAAATATCTTCATCTTCAATATGAAAATAATTATATGCAATTTCTTTAGAAATTCTTTGATGCAATAAGAAATGATATTGTTCTTCACTTGGATCTATTTGATACCCTAATTCTTTAGCGTATTTATACATATCATCTGGTGAAAGGATTGCACTGATATCATGCAACAAAGCTGCTATCATACATTTTTCAATATCTAAATGATATTGAATTGCAAACTTTTTAGCTTCTTTGGCTACACTTTCTACATGATTCCATGTTTTTTCTTTATGATATTTTAAATAAAGATTTTTGATTTTATCGTATAATTCAATATTCATTTTATTTCCACATCACATTCATATACAACTCATTTTGTTTTTCCCACTCAGCTTCATTATGATGACCTCCAGGAATTATATTGATATAGCTTGTTGCACCTTGAGATACAATATAATCATTAAACTCTTGAATATTTTTAATAAAGCGTTGTGGTCTTTTAAATTCTTCCGTTCCTAAAGACATATAAATACGTGTATCAGGATTTAAATTTTGAGGAAGATCTCTTTCTAAACGTTTTTTACATAAGCCAAAGGCTGGTGACAAACAAGCGGCTTTAGAAATATATTGGTTGCATTTGATAACTCCATAAAATGCCATTAATCCACCCATAGAACTTCCTGCAATGGCTGTACATTCTCTAAAAGGATATGTTCTATATTTTTGATCAATCATTGGCTTTAGTTCATAAACAAGCCAATCTAATGTTTGAATACCTTTTCCTTGAACACGTCCAAAATAACGACTATTTAAGTTATAAGGACAATACTCACTTAATCTTTCATTTCCTTCATGATTACATTCAATCCCTACAATAATCAATTTCTTATCATAATGATCTAAAAAATCAGCTAAACCCCATGATTTACCATAAGTAGCATCACTATTCAAAAACAAATTATGTCCATCAAACATATAAACAACTGGATATCTTTCATTACTTTGATAATAATCATTAGGTAAATAAATATGCAATGTTCTTTGACAGTTAAATGGTCTTAAATAAACATCATATTTCTCTAACATTGAAAATACCTCTTTTATAATGAAATAACTTCATCAAGATCACATTGATCTATTTGATTTTTACCACCAATAATACATATTCCACCTTTTTCTAAAGTTTCATCGATTTCTTTCGCAATTTCTAACAATTCATCCTTATCTACATTTAAAATAGCTTCTAATTGTTCTTGTCTTGCTTTTTCATCTTTTTGATTAAAATAATACAAATCACCATATTTACCAATATTATAAGGCATCATAAGTGGCATTAATCCTGAAAGTGTGCCAATAATAAATCCTGTTAAATCATGATTTTCCTTTAAATAATCTTTTAAAAATGTTCCACATTTTTCATATTTCTTTAAAGATTCTTTTCCATTTGGATCACGATAAGAATAACAACATGTAAATCCTGAAGCACGCGATACTAAACCTGTACCATAAGCTCCACCTTGTACTCTTACTACATTCCATAAATAAGCTAAAGAAATAATGTTTGAAGCAAGTGGTGTTATTTTAGAAGTCTCTAATAGATAACCTCCTTTAGAGGCATAAGCAATATCTGAAGGAATAATAATTCCTTCTTTTTTAATAGAAAAAGGTTTGATGATTGCTTTTTCTAAAGCATCAGAGACTTTTAATGTTTCTTTTAAATAAAGAACTTGTTTTTCTAAGTTTGTATCATCATTTCCAGTAAAAGATAAAGTTAAACGATTATAGAAACAAACATTTTGATAAACACTTTCTAATTTTTGTTTTAAAGCAACAAAATCAAAATGATCATCTAATTCTTTTAACCATTTATAATAAGCAATTCCACTACTATATTCATCAATAACACCCGAAGAACTTACCATCGCTAAAACTCTTTTCATAGATAAACTATGTCCTGACATAGTAATCGCTTGTTTTAATGAAATAATACGTTGTTTTAAAATGTCATGAATCATTTTTTCTTGATCAAAAACAGATTCTTGTATGATTTCAACAAGAAGTTGTAAAGCTTCTTGTTCATTTTCTTCTAAAGTAGAAAATGTTGCTTTGAAGTAAACTTGATTTTCTTTATTAGTTTTTTCATATGTATTAATAGAATAATTCATTGTTCCACAAAGAAGTCGAATCTTTGTAGAAAGATCTTTAGCACTATGTTTTATTGTAGAGATATTTCCTAATAAGGAACAAATAAAAGATAAAGTACTGATTTGATCTAAATCTAAATGATCTATATTAAAATAAAGAGCATAATAATAAATATCATTAGTTTCTGTTGGATGTTTTAAAACTTTGCATCCTTCTAAATCTATCAACTTTGAAGGAATCTTTTGTACTTTTGCTTCAATATCTTCAAGATTTAAGTTTGGTAAAGTATTTAAGTTTTCTAAAGTGTCTGGTGCTTGTTGGAAAGCATCTAATTGTTTTTGTTCTATTTGTAATTGTTGTTTTTGAACATCTGTCATAGAATTTAAAACATTTGTTAATGTCTTTTCTTCTTTTTCACGACGAATCTTTCCTAACTCTTTTGAAGGTTTTAAAACAATTTCACAACTATGATTATTTTCTAAAAGAACTTCTTTGGTAAGATTTTCAAAATACCCTTCATTTACTTTCTTTTTCAAATCATCAAAGATCTTTCCATATTCTAAATGGGCTTCTGGTTTGCCTCCATAAAGCCAACTTTCTAATACTTGGAAACCAAAAATAATTCCTTGAGGATAACCACCAAAATTTCTTTCTTTTAAATTTAATTCTAAATAAGCAAGCGTGGCTTCAAGTTGTTGACGATCAATACCTTTCTTAATCAATGTTTGAAGCGTATCAAAAACAATTTCTTTAACTTGATTTAAATTTTCTTCTTTTATATGATCAACTTCTAATTGACACCAATTTTGTAATTCACCGTCATTAATTGCTAGATAAACATTTTCAGCAAGTCCTTTTTCTAAAAGCACTTTATTTAAAACTGCCTGGTTATCACCACATAAAACATCACTTAATACTTGCATTGCAATAACTTTTTCATAGTCTTGATAACTTCCAATCACATTTCCCCAGGCCATGCGATATTTATTTTCAGCGTTTTCTTCTTCCCCTATTTCATAATCTACCACTCGTCTAGAAACTTGAACAGGTTGTTGATAAATTGGTCCTTCTATTGGTAAATTAGCTTCCATTGATGAAAGATATTCTTGATTTAAAAGTTCTAAAACATCATCAAGTGGGACATCTCCATCTAAAAAGACAAAGGCATTCGAAGGATGATAATATTTTTGATAAGTTTGGATAAATTGTTCATAGGTTAAATCGGTAATAGCTTCAGGATCACCTCCTGAAACATATTGATAACAGTTGTCTTTAAATAAAGCTCGATTCAACGCATTCATCATAATTTCACGAGGACTTGAAAAAGCCCCTTTCATTTCATTTAAAACAACCCCTTTATAAGTTGGTTTTTCTGTAGCTTCAATATGCCAGCCTTCTTGTAAAAAGATTTCTTTTTTATTTAAAATCAAAGGATTGAAAACTGCATCTAAATAAACTTTTGTTAGATTCATAAAATCTTGATTATTTCTAGATGAAATAGGATAAAAGGTTTTATCTTCAAAAGTCAAGGCATTTAAAAAAGTACTCATTGAACTTTTCATTAATTCTACAAAAGGTTCTTTAACAGGGTATTTTTTAGAACCACATAAGACTGAATGTTCTAAAATATGAAAAACCCCACTATCATCACTTGGTAAGGTTTTAAACGCAATACCAAATGTTTTATTTTCTTCATCACGTTTTAACCAAGCAAGTTTTAAATGGGTTTTTATATGTTCCATTTCATACATTGTTGCATTAAGTTCACTGACTTCTGTCCTTTTTTTAACGACAAAGCCATATTTTGATTCATTTATTTTCATTGTACTACCTCATTTCTTTACACCTTATTTTACCTTTGAATAGACATTTTGTAAACGAAGACGATATTTTAGTAAACATTGATTTCAAATTTACTAAATGATAAAATAACTATAGATTGGAGGTTTTTATGGCAACAATAAAAGATATTGCTGAATTAGCGAAAGTATCAAGTGCCAGTGTTTCACGTATTTTAAATAATGATCCTACTTTGTCTGTTCCTAAAGAAACAAGACAACGTGTTCTTGATGCAGCTAATCAGCTTGGTTATAAAAAGAAAAATAAAAAAATCTATGATACAGTGATGACATTAGGAATCATTCAATGGATATCTCCTATTGAAGAATCCAATGACCCTTATTATTTAAGTATTCGTCAAGGAGTAGAAGAATATTGTTTTAAAAACAAGATTGCTATCAAACGTGTTTTTAAGACAGATATTGATTATTTAAATCAATTAGAAGATATTCAAGGTTTAGTTTGTATTGGAAAATATAGTCAAGAAGATATTGAAACATATAAAAAGATATGTTCAAATGTTATTTTTTTAGATATGAATATTGATCCTATTCATGAATGTTGTATTTTACTTGATTTTAAAAATGCAGTTAAAGATGTGGTTTCTTATTTAAGTCAAAAACATACTTCAATTGCCTATTTAGGTGGTAAAGAAATAATTCATGATAAGCTCTATCATGATCAAAGAAAAGAATATTTTGAACACTATTGTAAAGAATACAACATTGATTATTCTATGAGCGAAGAAGCGTTTTCAATTGAATCTGGTTTTAATATGACTTATGAACTTATTAAAAACAAGAAACTTCCTTCCGCTATTTTTGCAGCAAGCGATCCTATCGCTATTGGCGCCATGCGTGCTTTAAAACAATATGACATCAAAATACCTGAAGATATATCAATCATTGGTTTTGATAATATTGAAACAACCAATTATACCGATCCACCGCTTACAACAGTCTTTGCGCCAACATTTGATATGGGCTTTATGGCAGCTAGACAACTCTTTGATGCTTTTAAACATAATGAAAATATTTCACCAATCAAAATTCTTTTACCTTGTTTTTTAATCGAAAGAAATTCGTGTATTTAAAAATCTCTAGATTTTTCTCTAGAGATTTTTTATCACTTCAAATTTATAAGATGTTTTTTCATCATAAGTGTCGCCTGCTTTTAAAATCGTACTTGGGTTTTCTTCTAGATGAATCGAATCCGGCATATTTTGTGTTTCAATACAAATGGCATCGCGGGCATTGTAATGTTGTCCATATTTACCAAGACGACCATCTAAATAATTTGCTGTATAGATTTGTGCTTGTGGTAAAGTCGTTGAAACGGTTAATTTTCTTCCTGTCTTTTCATGAACCAATTCAACTTGGTTTTCTTTTGTATTAAAGATCATTGGATGATCAAATCCTTTACCAAGTTGTAATTGTTCATCATCATTATCGACACGATCTCCAATATAGGCAAATTCATTGAAATCAAAGGATGTTCCTTTGACATCTTTTATTTCACCTGTAGGAAGTCCATCAGGATCAATGCAAGCAAAACGATCAGCATGAACTTTTAATAAATGTTGATATACATTTTCTTTTTTGCCAGATAAGTTAAAATACGAATGATTCGTAATATTAATAAGCGTATCTTTCGAAGTAGTTGCATGATAATGCATGGTAAGTGTATCGCCTTCAAGTGAGTAGATTGCTTTAAAATCTAACTCACCAGGATATCCTTCTTCCCCATCTTTAGAAACATAATGGAATTCAACACTTGTTTCATCAAGCACTTGATAATCAAATACTTGATAAGAAAAGCCTTTGATTCCTCCATGTAAGGAGTTAGGTCCATTATTAATTGGTAAATGATAAGTTTGACCGTTTAATTCAAAAATTCCTTTTTTAATACGATTAGCAACTCTTCCAACAAGCGCCCCAATATAGGCATCTAATGTTTGATAAGATTTAAAATCATCATATCCTAAAACCACATCATCAACATTTCCTGCTTGATCTTTCATCAACACTTTAACAAGCGTACATCCATAATTAGAAACAACAACTTCTAATTCATCATTTTTGATTGTAATTAAATCAATATCATTTTCTACTTTCTCAATTTTAATCATCTTAAAGTACCTTCATTCCACCAAATTTTCTTACTTTTAAGACATGACAAGAACCTTCACCAAAATACTTTTCAATTTCTTCTTTATAATGATCAACGTATTCATCTTCCACAAAGGCTTGGATTGTTCCCGCAAATCCACCTCCATGAACACGACATACACCATGATTTTCTAAAATACCTTCTGATAAAGCAAGGGCCAAAGAAACAGCTTGATTATCTGGATATTTATTTGAATAAACGTTTTGTAAGTATTTATATGAAGAATCTCCTGAATCTTTAATAACTTGTTTAAACGTATCAAAATCATCATTTTTTAAAGAAGATACTGCTTTTTCCACACGTTTATTTTCATTAAATAAATGAATTGCTCTTAAAATCGCACGATCTCCCACTTCTTTTCTTACTTCTACTAGTTGATTATAAAAATCTTTTTCATCTACTTCTCTTAAAACTTCTTTGCCAAAGAATTGAGCTACTTTTTTCATTTCATAAGGAACAGCTGCATAATCATCTGTTAAATCTGCATGAGAGGCATGGACATCTACGATACATAAACTATGTTTAAATGAAGAAAATTCAACATCTACTTTTTCGACAACAGGTTTACTATTATCCTTAAAATCAATATGAATCAAACTTCCTACTGAACAAGCACTTTGATCCATTAAACCACATGGTTTTCCAAAATATACATTTTCACTATATTGTCCCACTTGTCCAATCACGACAGGATCGACTTTCATTTCATTATAAAGACCTGAAAGAATAGTTCCAATCATGACTTCAAAGGCTGCTGATGAAGATAACCCTGAGCCTTGTAAAACATCACTTGTCATATAGCCGTTAAATCCACCAATGTCATAACCTAATTCTTTAAAACGAGCAAGAACGCCTCTCATTAGTCCTTCAGATGTTCCTACTTCATTTTCATTTTTCGATAAATCATCTAAAGAAATAGGTTTTAAATCATAATCATCTGATAAAACTTTCACCACATCATTTTTAGAAACAACCGCAATAATGTCTAAATTGATAGCTGCCGCTAAAACTTCACCATTTTGATGATCCGTATGATTTCCGCTCACTTCACTTCTTCCTGGTGTACTATAGATTTCAATTTCTTGATCTCCATAAAGTGAAATAAATTTTTCAATGGCTTCTACATATCTTTGAGGTTGTTTTTCAATACGATTTTCATCAATATAGACTACTTTTAAAATATCATTATAACTTCCTTCTTGAATTTCTTTAATCACTAAACTTGCTTTTTTCATTATTTTTCTCCTACCATTTCTACAAATTTAATAAAAGCTTCTTTCCCTTCTTCATTCATTTTAAAGACACCCGCATCTTCTAATACATTAACGAATTTATGTGTTAATTCTTCTTTTAGTAATTGATCCACTGTATCTTCATTAAAATCATGGCTCTTTAATTCATTATACCATGCCACATGCTTTTGCATATTTGAAATTTCTAAAATATTCTTTTTTCCTAATAAACATTCTTTTAAAACTTCTAATTCATCTTTTAATCTTGCCGGTAAAACCGCAAGTCCCATGACTTCAATTAAACCAATATTTTCTTTTTTAATATGATGTAAGTTTTGATGAGGATGGAAAATACCATCAGGATATTTTTCACTTGTTCGATTGTTTCTTAAAACAAGATCCATTTCATACAATCCATTTTTCTTTCTTACAATTGGAGTAATGGTATTATGTCTTGTTTCATGGCTATAAGCGATAATATCCAATTTTTCATGAGAATAATTGATCCATTTATTTAAAGTATCTAAGGCAAATCGAATCATTTGTTCATCATTTGTTGAACGTACACGAATGGTTGATAAAGGCCAATTCAAAACACTGATTTGTAAATCTGGATATTTATCTAAAGAAATATCTTTAACAACCGTTGCTTCTTCTATTGGGAAGTTATAATGTCCTCCTTGAAAATGATCGTGTGTTAAAATAGATCCTCCTACAATTGGTAAATCTGCATTTGAACCTAACATATAGTGTGGAAATTGTTTAACAAATGAAAATAATGATCTAAAAGTATTTTCATTAATGACCATTGGTTGATGGTTTTCATTAAAAATAATGCAATGTTCGTTATAATAAACATAAGGTGAATATTGCATGTAATAACGATATCCATTTAACATTAATGGGATAATACGATGATTTTGTCTTGCGGGATGATTAAAGTTTCCTGCAAAACCCACATTTTCTTTACATAAAAGGCATTTGGGATAACCACTGGCTTTGATTGTTTTTGCCTTCATGATTTCTTTTGGATCTTTTTCTGGTTTAGATAAATTAATGGTAATTTCAATATCACCATATTTATAAAATTGTTTGAAACGAATATTTTTATCTGTTCTTGTTTTTCGAATATAATTCGATGCAATAGATAAATCATAGAAATACTTTGTTGCTTTTTTAGAATCTTCTTTATAATACTCTTTAAATGTTTGAATCACTTCACTTGGACGAGGCATTAAACAATTCATAATGCGCGTATCAAAAAGATCTCGTTCTGTAATATTATTTTCAATGAGGCCTTCTTGACAAGCATAATCTAACATTTCTTCTAAAATATCTGTCGCCACTTCTAATTCTTCACTCATTTCTTCTTTAGTAAAATGATCTAAATGAAATAAATCTAATAATAAGTTCACTGCATAAATTTCATCATCTTCGCTAATTAAATGATGTTGTAAACCAAAATGAATAAGTCGATTAATTTGATGATTCATTTTATTCTTTCCTCCGCTTTCTTTCTATACTTATTGTATCATTTTAGTAAATAATGTCAAATAATTTTACTAATTTTAGTAAATGTTTTACTAATTTATTGACTGTATTTTACTAAAAGTATAGAATTAAATCATCAAGGAGGACTAAAAATGAGTGTTTTAGTATTAGGAGGAGCTGGTTATATAGGCTCTCATACAGTTTATGCATTAATCGAAAAAGGAGAAGATGTTGTTATCGTTGATAATCTGCAAACAGGTTTTAAACAATTGATTCATCCTAAAGCAAAATTTTATCAAGGAGATCTACGTGATAAGGAATTTTTAAATAGTGTTTTTGAAAAAGAAGACATCAAAGGTGTTATTCATTTTGCAGCAAATTCTTTAGTTGGAGTAAGCATGAAAGAACCACTTGAATATTACAACAACAATGTTTATGGCATGATTTGTTTATTAGAAGTCATGAAAGAACATGACGTTAAATATATTGTTTTTTCATCTACTGCTGCTACTTATGGTGAGCCTAAACATATTCCAATCGTTGAAAGTGATGAAACAAATCCTACAAATACCTACGGGGAAACAAAATTAGCAATGGAAAAGATGATGAAGTGGTGCGATCAAGCTTATGGCATGAAATATGTTGCTTTACGTTATTTTAACGCTTGTGGTGCTCATGAAAATGGTTTAATTGGAGAATTACATAACCCTGAAACCCATTTAATCCCATTAATTTTACAAGTGCCATTAAAAAAACGTGAAACAATTTATGTTTTTGGAAATGATTATGATACAAAAGATGGAACATGTATTCGTGATTATATTCATGTAAATGACCTAGCAGATGCACATATTCGTGCTTTAAACTATCTTTATCAAGGAAATCAAAGTCAAACATTTAATTTAGGAAATGGTGAAGGCTATTCTGTTTTAGAAATTATCAACGCTGCCAAAGAAGTGACTCAACTTCCAATCCATGTCACAATGGCACCTCGTCGAGCTGGTGATCCCGCTAAATTAGTTGCTGATAATTCTAAGGCTAAAGAAATTTTAGGTTGGCATCCTCAATACACTGATATTAAACAAATTATTCAAACTGCATGGAATTTCCATTTAAAAAACAGTAAATAAAATGAACTATACCTCCAAGGTTAGTAACTTTGGAGGTTTTTATTTTGAAATATACTAATGAATTTAAAATGAAATATGTACTTTTCAATCCATTTATAACGTGCATGAATCAAGTATCAAAATAAGTAAGACCAACACAAGTGACACAAACAAAATAAGGAAAACAAAGACTGTATAACATCCTCATTTTCCTTTTAATTAAAATACCCGGAGGTATTATAAAAGTTCTTTAAAATCATCGATTACTTTTATAACTCCAGGCATTTTTTCATATTCTTTTTTATTATTTGCAGAATTTACAACAATAATTTGTCTACATCCTGCTTGATAAGCATTTTCTATACCACTTTTAGAATCTTCAATAATTAAACAATCTTTAATATTGACATTCAATTTTAAAGTGGCATCTTTAAACATTGCTATTTTATTTTGATATGTTCCATTATCATAAATAATATCATCTACTTTCATCCACTTATCTAAATGAAATGATTCAACAAAAAAATCAATATTTTCTTTAATAGAAGCGCTTGCTATTGTAAAAGGAATTTTTTGATCTTTAAGTTGTTTGAAATAATCATAGCTTCCTTCAACTAGATGGAATGTAGCTTGATCTTCTTTACAAAATTGTCGATAGTATTTCTCTTTTAATTTTGAATAATAGTCAATATCTTCTTTTGTTGCTTGGTTATTTTTCATATATTGGATTATTTTTTGATTAGGAACTCCATTAAAATGTTTATGAAGTTCCTCATCTGTAATATCTTTATTTCTTAATAGCCTTGATATCGCACCCCAGGCTTTGACATGTTTATCGTTATCAAAAAACAACGTTCCGTTAAAATCAAAGATAACACCTTTTATCATTAAAATAATTCCTTTGTTTGTGAAATGTATTTATACCAATAAGCTGAAGCTTTTGGATATCTTTTTTGCGTTTTATAATCAATATAAAATAATCCATATCTTTTATTATAACCATTTGTCCAAGAAAACATATCCATCAATGACCATATAAAATATCCTTTAACATTAACACCCGCTTCAATCGCTTTTAACAAGTAATAAAGATGTCTTCTTACATAATCAATACGTGGTGTATCATCAATAATACCATCTTCAAAATCGTCTTTATAACCCATTCCATTTTCAGTAATATAAATTGCTTTATATTGAGGATATTGTTGTTTAATACGCACAAGCATATCAAACATACTTTCAGGATGAATCAACCAATCCCAATCTGTACGATCAATACCTTCTTTATTCATTCTTTCTCCAACACCTTTTAAGCGGAAACGAGAAGTTCCTTTTTCCCCTGTACCGTTATGATAGATATCATTTTCACCATCATAAGCTTGAATAAAACGGCTTTGATAATAATTCATTCCTAAATAGTCATTTTCTTTAGCTGCTTTTTTCATAATTTCTAAATCAGATTCTTCAATGTCTAACATTCCCTGATTAAGGGCACATAATTTTTGCGCAATTTTTAAAGTTTCATCACTATAATATCCTAAAAAAGTAGCATCTAATAAGAATTGATTTTGTAAAACATCTTCATTTTTTGCTGCAATAATATCTTCTAATTTATTTTCATTATAAGGATATTTATATTCTAACGATTGAACAATTCCTATCTTTCCTTTATAGTCACCTTTTTTATAAGCTAATACTGCTTTACTGTGAGCAAGCATCATATAGTGCATTGATTGAAATGCTTTTGTCATATTATACTTTTCTCCATTTGGAAAAGTTCCTTCAATATATTGATTTGTGCAAACTGCCCAAATTTCATTAAAAGTAAACCAATAGGTTACTTCATCTTTATATTCTTCAAAACAATAACTTGCGTATTTTTCAAAAGCATCAACTGTTTCTTTATTTAAAAAATCACCTTTTTGAAATAAAGTATTTGGTGTATCAAAATGATGTAATGTAACAAATGGTTCTACCCCATTTTTATGACATTCTTGGAAAAGTTGATGATAGAAATCAACACCTTGTTGATTGATCTTTCCTGTACCATCAGGAAAAATACGACTCCAAGCAATAGAAATACGTATACCATTAATACCAAACATCTTACATAATTTTAAATCAACAGGATATTGGTGATAAAAATCACTTGCTGGATTTGCTTGAAAACGACCTTTTTCTACCAAAAAGTCATCCCAAGCAACTTTTCCTTTCCCATACTCTCTTGTACTTCCTTCACATTGATAGGCTGCTGTAGCCCCACCAAAAATAAAATCATCTGCAAATCTCATCATTATTCCCCCATAATCTTAAAAACAAATTATAAAGCACCTTTTGGATTACGTGTTAAATCAATATATTGTTTTCCTTCACAAGCAATACATTTAACACCCATACGATCTGCATCTTTCTTTAAATCTTCGTAATAAGAGGCTACTTGTGGAGCTAAAATAACAAGGTCATAATCACCCATAATATCTAAATGTGCTCCATAAGAACCGGCAGCTGTAACTAATGGAATCCCTTCTTCTTTAGCACCTTTAGCAAGGGCATTGGCAAGTAAACCGCTTGTTCCACCACCAGCACATAATACAAGAATTTTTTTAGAATCTAATACTTTTCCATCAACTTCAACACTGTCATCTTCTTTTACTTCAAAGTGATTGTTTTTTTCTTCTTCTAATTTTTGATTATCATAAACTTTAAAGAATGGATAATAAATAACAAAATCCATTACTAAAACGATCACCAAGAAAATAACAGGCAATAATTTAATACCACATCCAAGTATAATTCCAAGAGGTCCTGGTGTTGTCCAAGGAAGCGTATAGATGAAACCATCCATATTAAAAACATCTACAAAGATTTTAAATAACCAAACATTAGCGATTGGAGCAAAAATAAATGGTACAAAGAATACTGGATTTAAAACAATTGGTGCCCCAAACAAGAAAGGTTCATTAACATTAAATAGTACTGGAATCGAACTTGCTTTTCCAATTGCTTTTAATTCTTTTGATTTAGCAAGGAAAGCAAACATCAAACAGATAACAAGAGTTGCTCCTGTACCCCCTAAACAAACAACAAAATATTGTGCTCCTAAAGTTAAAACTTTATCAGCATGTTGTCCTGCTTGAACAGCAGCCAAATTGGTAGACATATTTAAAACTAAGGCTGCTGAAATTGCTGGCTCTACAATAGATGGACCATGAACTCCAATAAACCAGAATAAAGACATTGCTCCATAAATAAGTGCTAAACCGACATAACCATCTGCGGCTGAAAATAGTGGCTGGAATACTTGAATAACCCCTTTAGCAAAACATATACCTGTCACCATTCTAAAAAGATAATCAAATAACCAAATAATGATCATTGAAAAAGCAAATGGAATAACATCTTTAAATGTTTGCGATAAGTTTGGAGGAACTTGTTCAGGCATTTTAATTGTAATATTGCGTTTAATACAAAATTTATAAATACTTCCTACTACAAACGCTGTCATAAAAGCAGTAAGTAATCCTTTTGATCCCATGAATTCACTCGCAAATCCGCCATCTAGTGCATCACTACTTAAAATTAAGAATCCACAAATAGCACAGATCATCGTTGATATACTATTTATTTGATTATTAGCTGGCATTTCACGATTTAAGGTCTCTGTAAAATGTTTTGTTGTGGTTGCTGCCACCGCAATCGCTAAGATTCCCATTGAATAATTGTAAGGTTTCATAATGATTGCTTCTATTTCTTTTGACCAATAGAATCCAAAAACATTTGGAACATAGGCTATTAATAGAAAGATACTTGAAAATAAAATAATTGGCATACTCGAAATAAAGCCATCTTTAATTGCTTTTAAATATTTATTTCTTGCCACTTTATCAAAAAATGGTTTCATTTTTTCAATTGGCTTAATAATTGCATCCATACACATTCTCCTTATTTTTTATAAACATCAATGAGTGTTGAAATAATATCTTTTAATAATAAAGTTGTCATTAAATGGTCTTGTGCATGAACCGTAATAAAGCCAACTTCTACGTGGTTACCACGTGCTTCTTGTTGTAATAATTCTGTTTGTGATTTATGCGCATCAACTAAACACGCATTGGCTTCTTCAATTAATTGATCACATTTATCAAAATTTCCTGTTTTTGCCTTTTCAACTGCTAATAATAATTTAGATCTTGCATCTCCTGAATAAGCTACAATTTCAAAACCAATCATACTTGCTTCTTCTTTTGTCATTGTTCTTTCCCCTTTATAATTGAAATAATGGTTGCAGCTTCTACATCACTAATAGTAATACGACATATTTGTTCTATTGGTAAAAGAATTTCTTTCACTTTTTCAACAGTACTTCTATCTTTTGTTAGAATATCACTTGCTGCTTGAAAATGAACAGCCGGTGAAAGATGTTTTTTCAAACGGTCAATTAAACATATAATATGAATTAACAATCCAATTAGAGTATCATAATCTATTTTTTGATTTAAAATGATTTCAAGTTTATTTGCAAAATGGATCAATGGTTGTTTTAGATCTTCTATTTGAATATCTTCAAACTGTTCTTGTAGATAATCAAATAAATTTTCTAAATCATCTTCATCAGTAAATAGATCATCTAAACTCTTGGCATTTAATTTATAAACATTAGAAATAGAAATCATTATATATTGTGATAAATGTATTTCTTGTCTAGAAATAAGTCCTTTAATTTTATATTGATTGGCAATTTGATCAATACGATTATAAATAGATTCAATTTGACTTTCTTGAATCAAGAAAATTTCAATATCTTTCAAATCAAAATGTTCTAAAAGATAATTCTTTGCCTGTACTAATTCACTTTCAAATGAAGAAATCAATACAAGTGCTTCTTTTTGACTATTGTTTCTTACATATTGAAGATCTTTAAAATGTTCTTGTAAATATTGATATGTTTCATTAAGCGATAATAATTCATGTGCTTTATTGACACTCGTCATCGCAATAAGTGTTAATGGTATTTCTAAAAATTCAATATCAATATTTAACTCAACTTTTATTGACTCGGCCATTGTACGAATAGATCCCATATCATAAATAAGAATTATTCCTTTTCCTTGATGAATATGTAAAATATGTTCTTTTAGTTCTTCATAAGATTCATTAATTGTTTGATCTAATTTTAAATCATAACCAAATATTGATTGTTTTCCACTTAATTTTTTAACAACATCAACAATAGAGGTTGCGGTATGATCTCCATGCATTGCAATAAGTGTTACAACTTCTTGATGGTGTATTTCTTCTTGTCCACAAATAAGAAATAACATCACCATAATGACTTCATCGTTAGGAAGGTGTATTCTAAAATCTTCATCAATTTTTTTAATAAATTGAAGTGTTTGTTTATAATATTCTGGAAATTGTTGAATAAAGTCATTTTTTTCTTTAGGTGATAGTCTTTGTTTTTTAGAAGTCTGAATAATTGCTGTATCAATATGTAAGGCTAATCCATATAAAGTTTTTGTTTCAAAAAGAATATTATATTGATTAGACATTTGATTTAAAAAATCTTCAACATCCTGTATTAATTTTAATGATACTATTTTTTCTAATTGTTCTTTTGAATAAATATTTTCAGTAATACGATAAAAATATTCTTGAAAATCTTTCTTTAATTCTACAAGAATTAAAGAATCCGTTTCTTCTTGTGTTAATTGTTGTTTCTTTAATTCTTTTTTCTTTTCGTCTATCGTTGAATAAATATGTTCTTTTTGTAGAGCTATACTTTTTAATACTTGATCACCTGTAAATGTATATTGACTATTTGATGAAACAAGTTCATCAATTTCATCTTTATAGTGCTTATAATAAATCATGCCTTTTCTTACATGATTTGGAAAATCAGAAAGAAGCAATTCTATATGCCTTTCATTTTTTTGAATACGTACATAGCTGTTAGCACAAGCATTATGAATATCATTTTTTAATTCCTTAATTTGTCCTGAACATTCATAAAGCAATAAAGAATGTAAAACAGTATTTGCGAGTTGAATAGAACATTGAATTTGTTTTGCTTCTTGGTTTAAAAACATCTCAATTAAATTATATCTTTCTTTTAAACTTCTTGATTTTAAGGGTGGAATAGAAATTGTATAATCCAATTCATTCATAAGCGTATAGGATGTTATTTTTTGAAGTGAATCAATATGACAAATGAAAATACATTTATACTTATCATTTGTTGCAAGATGCTGCATTGATTGTAAAAAATCAGATAATAAATAATCATCTAGTAAATGTGCATTTTTCAAAAAAAGCAATCCTGTATTTGCTTTTTGAATTAAACCTTGATTTTCTAAAAAGATGTCTTTTATTTTATTTTGATTTTCACTATAAGATTGACAATCAAAAATAATATAAGGTGCATTATTTTTTAATACTTTTGACTTTACAGCAAATTCATAAATACTCTTTACAAAACAATCAATACCACTTCCTCTTTCTGCAGTTAAGAGAATCTTAGGTAAAACTGAAGGATATAAAACGGCAGCTTTTGCTAGCATAATAGCTTCTTTTAAAGATTGATCATGACCAATTAAACTTTCAAAATCACGTTTTTCATTTTCATTAAAAACCAGTTGATATAAAACAGGTCTTCCATCAATCTTCTTTACTTTTCCTTCTTTTACTAATTGATTCAAAAGAGTTGAAATATTCGTTCGCTGCATATTCAATTTTTCGGATAGAAACAAAGTTGTTAATTGGGGATATTCTTCCATTTGATATTGGTTTGAATAGTCTTGAATAAATTCTAAAAGTATTTCTTTTTTTGTTTTCATGTTGTCCTCCATTACAACTGTTCTAACCGCTTACAACTATAAAATATTTTGTTAGGGCTTACAAATCCCTAATGTTCTCTATTTTTATACACTATAGAACAGCTTTTTGTACACTGTATAACTATATTTTCTTATTTTATACATTTATTATACACTATTAACTATAATATCACATTATTTCATACACTATATAAACTTTATAACATTTTCTATACACTATTAAAAATAATAAAAAAACTGATATTTTTTATAATAACAGTTCCTTTATACGCTATTTTTTTATTTTCAATCTACAAAAAACTATCACTTATCTTATTTTTCAATTATTTCTTTATCATTTTTAATCATTTCACTTTGATTTTTATAAGAAGGAAGATACCGAAACACTATAAATTCTACAACCTCATCTGTTTGATTTTCAAAAGTATGAATATCTTTATCAACAGAAAGCAAATCCCCCTGTTTTAATTTTAAAGATTGTTCCTTATTTGTTTCATCTAAATAACGATAAACAAGCTCTCCTTTTAAAATAAAAATATTTTCTGAAATACGATGATGTCTATGCCATTCTTGCAATGTACGAGGATTAATTTTATTATAATGAATTTCAGCATCATTTAATAAATAATAGTCCACCTTTGTGCCGTTTGTTTTATCTACATGAATCGCCTGATCTTTCCTAATTAATTTCATACAATTATTCTCTCGCAAATGAATTTACATATAAAGCCTTTAATTCTTCATCATCCATTTCATCAACTTCTAAATAAAAATGTTTGATCCCTACTGCATCATAATAACCTATCACACGATCTTTCATTTCTTCTTTGCTAACTTCTTTTTTTACACCATTAATTGTTACTTCCATAATCATTCTCTCCTTTTCTCTATTCTATCAAAAAAATGGACTCTTCGTCCATTTTTACGACAATTATTTCTGTTTCATAAATCGTTAAATCATCCATAATTTTCCTCCATAGCTCTACTCTAACAAAAAGAAAATATTAAAGATGTTTTTATCTTTAGTTAAACCACAAATAAACGTATTTAAATATGATTTGTATCTTGAATAATTTTTCCATCTTCAATCGTAATAACACGATCAGCAATAGAGGCAATTTCTTGATCGTGAGTTACTAAAATAACCGTTTCATGATATTTTCTTTGGGCGATTTTTAATAAATCAACAACTTCTTTAGAACTTTTAGCATCGAGGTTCCCCGTAGGTTCATCCGCGAAAATAATCGCTGGTTTACTTGCAAGGGCTCTTGCAAGGGCAACTCTTTGTTGTTGTCCTCCTGAAAGTTCATAAATAAAAGAATTCTTCTTTTCTTCTAGACCTAATAAATTAATAATTTCATTTAAATAATCATCATCAATCTCACCATCATCTAAATGAATTGGTAAAACTATATTCTCTAAAACATTTTGTGTAGAAATAAGATTGAAGAATTGAAAGACAAAACCCATTCTTCTTCGTCTAAAACGCGTTAAAGTATGATCATTCATTTCATAAAGAGACTTTCCTTCTAAATAAACTTCTCCTTTTGTTGGTTTTACTAAACCTGCCAAGATATGAAGAAGTGTACTTTTTCCACTTCCACTTCTTCCAACAATAGCTACAAAAGAACCTTCTTCTATTTGTAAATCAATATGATTAGTTGCATAAATTTTATTATCTTCATAACCATATGTTTTAACAATATCTTTTGCTTCTAAAATAACATTCATATTAGTCATCTTCCTTTCTTATTTCTTCATTTTGATGTGCTTTTAAAACAATTAATAAAGGAATATTATAAACACATAAATAAACTAGAAAAATAATCCCTACTAAAAGTATTAATTGCGCTATTGGGAAATAATGATCGATACTTCCTCTTAATAAAATCAACTCATAAAAACCACAAGGAATAAGTGTATATAAAAACATTTTTATTGATTTCCATACTTGTTTTATTTTAATTTCCCGATAACTTAAACCTATAATATGATACATAAAATAATCTTGATAATTATTTTCAATATGATTGTAATTTAAAAACATCATTAAAATAAAACCTACAGCTAATGCAAGTATTAAAAGATGTTTAGGAATATTTAATGTAGAAAACAAACTTACTGAAAGTTCATCACTTGTTACCATTTCATAAACTCTTGCTTTATAATGTTTTTTCATGAACTTTTCTACTTTTATAACATCTTTTATTGGATACCAATGATATCCTGAATAATATTCATCACTTGTATTGAATCGTTTTAAATCATCTTCAAGCATATAAATCATTGAATCATTATAATATTCATTTTCATTGATTCCAACAATGGTATATTCTTCACCTGCAATTATCACTTTTTCATTGAGTTTTACTTCATCAAGAGCAATCTCATAATTGTCATCTCCTAAATAATTTTCTTGATCATCATGAGAAGATGTTGAACTTTCTACTTGATATTTTTTCCCTTTAAAAGTTACTTGATTCGCTTCAACTTTAAGATTTGGATACTGTTCTTTTGAAAGAATAACATGATTAAAATGATTGCCTACGACAATTTCATGACTTTTTTGAGGAAATCTTCCTTTTAAATCATCTTTATTACTTTGATAATAATAAAGTTGGCAAAGTTTATAAACAGATTGAGGAATTTCTCGATAAGTCATAGTTATTCCTTCATCAATATAATGATGATTAATAATAATGTCATTTTGAGAAAATTCTTTTAAAAATAAATTTGCTTCTTTTTGAGTTGCCATCATAAGTTCTACCTGACTTTGTTCATTTTGATCCTTTGTTTGAATGGGATGTCCTTGATAGAAATAAACAAGCCCATATAAAGAAAGTATTAAAACAAATACATAAAAACAGATATTCATTCTTTTATTTGTCCATAACTCTCTCGTAGCTAAGGAAGCAAGTGTTTGTTTTTTTAATTTTTTATATCTTACTTGAATATAATTAAACTTTTTGCTATCAAAAGTACCTGCCAAAGCATTCTTAGAGCTTGAATAAATGGGAATGAGAACCGTTATAAAAATACAACTCATCAATACCAATACTAAAAATAATATTTCTTTAAATGAAATTTGATAAATAAATGTATGATAGGTTTTACTTTGAAGATAGAGATAACCTAAAGATACACATACACCTATTAACAATCCTATTAAAATAGAAAGAAAAGAAATCAGTATGTTTTCTTGCATGACCATCATCATTAATTGATTCGTTGTCATTCCTATTCCTCGATAAAGAGCCATTTCTTTCATTCTCTTCTTTAGGGAAGTAGAAGTTAAAGCGAATAAAACAAAAAGTGTAATTATAATAAATTCAAACGTTTGTTGGAGCTGATTGGTTGCTTTTTCTACTTGATTATGAATTTCATTATGATCATAACCATAAGGATTATAATCATAATGAATTTCTATTTCTTGATAGTTATTTCCATCATTAAATTGAATATAATGATTATCTGATAAAACAGATATATTCGAATAATAATCTTTTGTTTGATACGTCTCCAAGTTTGTATAAATATCAGGTAAGTTTTTATTGGCGGTTTGTATAATACCAACAATCATATAATTTTTTCCTTCTATTTCTATTTGATCATAAAGTTTATACTTTTTAGAAACTTTTTGATTGATTAAAATTTCTTGATCATTTTGTATTTTTCTTCCTTTAATAATTTTTACTCGACACAATGAATAAATATTCTTTTCAATATGACCTACTTGGTAATTATCATATTTTCCTTGAAAATCTACATAACCGTATTTAATAATATCTTTAAAATAGTCTTTGCTGTAGATTTCAATTCCTTTTTGAGTTTGTTCATCAATATTTTCTATTCGTGTATACCAAGAACCATAGGTTGAAATATGATAGTTCTTTTTCATTTGATACAGATTATCAACAATAAAAAAACTTGAAAAAATAAAAGTAGAAACAATTAAAAGAACGATTAAAACAATAAGATAATGCTTTTTATACTTTTGAATATTTCTTTTTGCGAGCATATTGATCGTATGTGACATATTCTTTCCTCCTCTAACTTTATCTTACGATTCAATCATGAAAACTAAGTGAAATTAGATTTTTTTCTTCATTTTCATTTGAGAAAGTACAATTTCAAAGCAAGCACCTTGTTGATTATAAGCTTTCATAAAACCGTGATGAGCCTCTATTATTTCTTTAGCTATATAAAGCCCTAATCCTGTCCCTTTTGAATTTTCCCCACGATAAAATCTTTGAAATAAAAAAGGAAGATCCTTTTTCTTAAAACCATTTCCTTGATCTTGAATCATCATTTTTAAAGTTGTTTCATTTTTATAAGCAAAAATAGAAAGGGATGTAGAATTTTTTTCTAAACAATTCTTAATAATATTTTCTAATGCTTCTATAAACCATTTTTCATCACATAATACTTTTATATTTTTATTTAAATGAATTTGCGGATTTAGGTAGTCTAGATCTTCTTCTATTTCATCAATAAGCGTTTGTAAATCATATTCTTTAAAACAATATTGGATATTATGAGAATCAATTAAGGCAATTGTTTGCAAATCATTAACTAAATGCTGTATTCTTTGAATTTGATGTTCTATAGAATACAACTTTTTATTTTGGTTTTCTTCAAGTAATAATTCTGTTTGTATGCGAATAGAGGTAATCGGTGTTTTTAGTTGATGAGAGATATCTTCAATATAGTCTTTTAATTTGAGTTGTTCTTTTTTAATAGCTTTTAATGATTGATGATATCTTTTATTAAGCAAATATAATTTATTAGATAATAGACTTTCTTTAGATTCACCATCAATAATCGAAAAATCTTTTTGTTCAATAATAGCATCACAACATTGTATTAAATAATTCATTTGTTTCTTTTTATTTTTTTGTTCCAAAAAATAAAAAAGAATACTTGTAATAATAAATACATTAAAAATATTACTTACCAAAAAAGAATAGATTTCTACAACAATCATTAATACAAATGAAATAATCAAGCAAACATGATTATTCTTTTCTTTTTTTATATTTTCCATCGATACCCTACACCCCTTAATGTTTCAATATATTTTCGATTTTGATATTCTCCTAATGTTTTTCTTAATCTTTTTAAATGAGCTGTTAACGTATTATCTTCCACTACATGCCCGGTTATATCTTCAATCAACATTAATAAATAATCTCTGGTAAGTACCCTTCCATGTCCTTCTACCAGAGCCATTAATAAAGCAAAAGTAATCGTACTCAATTCTAATTCCTTATTATCTTGAAAAACTTTATGTTTTAACGTATCAATAATTAAATCATCTATATAGTAAACCCCTTGTTGCTTCGTTACTTTTCTAAGGTTACATTCAATTCTGGCACAAAGTTCTTTAATACCAAAAGGCTTACATACATAATCATCGCCACCTTCGTTTAATCCCCTTACAATAGTTTCTTCATCACTTAAACAACTTAAAAAAATAATAGGCACCTCATACTTTTCTTTAATTTCTTTACATAAAGAAATTCCATTACCATCAGGTAATTGAATATCTAAAAGAATGAGATCAATATATTCATTTATTTTCTCTAAAGTTTCTTTTTTAGAATAAGAAACTTCCACAATATAATCCTTATGCTCCAACATTTCCTTTAAAGAATCTGCGATACTTTCATCATCTTCTACAATTAATATTTTTTTCATAATTATCACCATCTCTATCATACCATGCTTAAATGAAAAAAAGATGAAAGCAGTCACTTTCATCTTAAAATTATTTTTCTAAAACAAATAATTGTTTCTCTTTAATACAAATAAGTAAATGTATTAAAAAACAAATACAAACCATTTTCATAGCAGGTGAACTTACTAACATAGGAATAATAAAAAAGCCATATAATACAAGATCCATAAAAACGATTCCAAATAATAAACCTGTATTTTTCTTTAAATCAATACTTTCATGATGCCCTACTTTATAAATAAGCAACAAAATATAAAGAATTCCTACAATAAAAATCATACAATAAGCGATTTGATAGATATTTTCAAAGATTTCTATTTTATGTGTTACTATCGAATTATTAAAATACATGGCACTCATTGTATAAATTAATTCAAAAATATAAATAAGATAAATCAAATACATGTCTAACTTCTTTTTCATAAGACTTCACCCTTCCTTTATTTAAGTATATAAAATAGATGTGTAAATCTTGTGAAAAGAAAAGAACCAAAATGGTTCTAAAGACGTTTTTTCAACATTGTAATATTTTCTCTTGCCCAAACTTCTTTAAAGCCTAAATCAAGAAAAAGATTTTTAGCTGGATTATTTGTTTCAATATCATCACATAAAAAGCGAAGACCATTTTCTTTAGCTTGCTTGCATAAAAGTTCTAAAGCCTCTTTTCCTTTACCTAAATGACGATATTTAGCTTCAACAATAATATTAAGAACATACTCACGGTATTCTTCTTCAAAATAATAAGAAACTTCTCCAATATATTTTTTTAAAGTATCATCATAAATATAGGCATAGTAATATTTAGCATCATTCATCCATAAAGCATACCAAGGTTGCCAGATTTTTTCATTGAAATCAACAGTTCCCCCATTGCTTTTATTAAAAGCCATGGTTTGAGGATCTTTTAAGAGCTTTTTACGGTATTTTAATTCTTTAATTTGAGGTTGTACTAATTTAATCATATTTCTCCCCTATAAACAAAAAAAGCCTTCATCAAGACTTCATAAAAATGGGGCGGACGATGAGAATCGAACTCACGAATGCCGGAGCCACAATCCGGTGCGTTAACCACTTCGCCACGTCCGCCGTATCAACTGCATGTATTAATTTACACTATTTCATGAATTTTGTAAAGTATTTTTTACAAAAATATCTACATTCTTTTTAAGATTTATTATACAATAAAAAAGAATATAATAATGAAAAGGATAAGTGTATGAATGAATTAGAAAATTATTATGGAAAATTTTGCGAAGACAAACGTCTTTTAAGAAAACATGGACAAGTAGAATATCGTACTTCTATGAAATATATTCATGATTATTTAAAAACTGGTGATCGCATTTTAGATATCGGTGCTGGTACAGGAAGATATTCTGTCGCTTTAAGTCAAGAAGGTTATGAAGTAGACGCTATTGAACTTGTGAAATATAATCTTGGAATGTTAAAAGCAAAGAAAAGTAATGTGAAAGCCTATCAAGGGACAGCTTTAGATTTATCAAGATATCAAGATGAAACTTTTGATGTCACTCTTTTATTTGGTCCAATGTATCATTTATTTAGTTATGAAGATAAATTAAAAGCTTTATCAGAAGCAAAACGTGTAACTAAAACCGGTGGTGTTATTCTTGTTGCTTATGTTATGAATGATTATAGTGTTTTAGTTCATGGTTTTAGAGATGGACATATTAAAGAAGCTTTAAAAAACGGTAAGATTGATAAAAATTTCCAAACCCAAACAAATATTGATGATCTTTATAGTTATGTACGTTTAGAGTTGATTGAAAAACTGAATAAAGATTTAAATTTAGAAAGAATTAAAATTATTGCGGCTGATGGGCCAGCAGATTACATGCGCCCTATTTTAAATAAGATGGATGATGAAACTTTTGAACTCTTTATGCAATATCATCTATCAACTTGTGAAAGACAAGATCTTATTGGGGCAAGTTCTCACACATTAGATATATTAAGGAAGGTATAGTTATGGCTGTTATTCAATTAAATTATTTATCAAAAGCATTACTTCGTACTGTTGATGTTACTGTGGTTTTACCCGTTGATACCTTAGACATGGAAAGTATGACGTATACAAAAAGAAAAGAATATAAGACACTTTATTTACTTCACGGGATTTTTGGTGATCAAAATGATTGGCTTTATGGTACACGCATTCAACGTTTTGCGAATGAAAGGGGTTTATGTGTAGTGATGCCTAGTGGTGAAAATATGTTCTATGTCGATCAAGAACATACCCATAATCACTATAGTCAATTTATTGGCGAAGAACTTGTAGAAATGACAAGAGCAATGTTCCCTCTTTCTCATAAAAAAGAAGATACTTTTATTGCTGGTCTTTCGATGGGTGGTTATGGAGCCATTGTTAATGGATTAAAGTATTATCAAACATTTGGCTATATCGCAGGACTTTCAAGTGCATTAATGTTAGAAGACTGGCTTGATTGTAAACCACCTATCATACAAGGTGTTGACGCTAAAAAATATTATGAAAGTTTATTTGGCGATATAACAAAATTAAAAGAGAGTGATAAAGATTACTATGCTTTAGTAAAGAAAATCCCTCATGATCAACTTCCTAAAATGTATATGTGTATTGGAACGGATGATTTTTTACTTGCCACAAATCGTAAATATCGTGACTTTTTACTTGAAGAAAAAGTAGATTTAACTTATGAAGAAGGACCTGGAAATCATGAATGGGATTTTTGGGATCGTTATATTTTAAAAATTTTAGATTGGCTTCCTTTAAATAAAAAAGATGAAGGTTTAAATAGTGGTCACGTAAGCAAATAAGAGCAGGATAACCTGCTCTTATTTTAAATCAATGTTTGATTAAGTCCCCAATGATCAAATTCATGGAAAATAACATAAATATTATCAGCTTCGATTTTCGTTGTTTCATGAATCATTTGAATCATCGCTTCTGTTAATTTTTTCTTATCATCAAATTCTGCACTTTTATAAAGATTAATTTCAATCATCATACAAGGAGTTTCTTCCCCTTTAAAATACATAATTTGATCATCTTCCATATGAATCATCAAAGCTTTTTCTGTTTTACCAGGAATAAGTGAAATAAGTTCCCCCGATTTTGATTTAATTGTATTTTCTTGTCTTAAGGTTAATTTATGATTTGTTTTAAATGATATATATGGCATAATAATTCCTCCTCTTCTTTCTATTTTATCATTAAAAAAATAAATTGAAACTGTTTACAAAACATTTTTTGTAATGATATAATAGATATGCAAAGGTTTTATATGATTTTCCAAAATATCTCAAATATGAGGAAGTTGTATTTCACTTTATGTACACAATCTCATATTTGCGATTTTATACATAGAGTATTTCCATTTGTAATTTTTATAGGAGGTACCAGACATGGCTGTCGGAAAAGTAAAATGGTTTAATGCCGAAAAAGGATTCGGATTCATCACTAGTGAAGAAGGAAAAGATATTTTCGTTCACTTCTCTGCAATTCAAGCTGATGGATACAAAACATTAGAAGAAGGTCAAACTGTTGACTATGATGTAGTAGAAACTGATCGTGGTCCACAAGCACAAAACGTTGTTGTAAAATAATGTATAGAAAAGAAAAGAGATTGATGATGCAATCTCTTTTTTTATCTATAAACAACGACTGGTAAATTAACATAAATTTGTGAATATAAGCTTCCAGCAAATCCTGTTGGTAAGTTAATACATCCATGTGAACCGCTATTAATATAAATATTTCCACCAAATGTACTTCTCCATGAAGCATCATGTAATCCAATACCTTTATTAAATGGCATCCAATATGAAACTGGTGATTCGTATTCATATTTCCCATTTGGTTGTTTTGTTCCTCTTAAAACTCTATTTCTTTCCTTATTATAAATATAATACGTACCATTTGGTGTAAGTCTTGAAGGATCACTTTCTTTACCACTTACAAAATCACTTTCTAAAGCAACCGCTCCATCTTTAACAAGCCATAAATGTTGTTTTGTAATATTGATTTCTAAATATGTCGTTCCTAGTCCACCATTTTCTCCTGATGGAAGTTGTCCTGTATGTTCAGGTGTTCTATTATTTTCACTTTTATTTTCATTGATCATTTTTAATAATGCACTTACTTCACTATCAGTAGAAACTCTAAATCCATAAGTTCCTCCACTGACTGTGTGACTTTGTCCATCTTTTCCAGTAAACGTTCTTGTTGCGCCAATGGAATTATATTGACTTGCAAGTTCTTTAACAAAGGCAGTTAATTTTTCTTTAAAAACACTTTCATCTTTTGTATAACTTCCATCATCCTGTTTACTTAACCAAGTAATAAGTGTACTTCCATCTAAAGCAATTTCTTTTCCTTTAGGTGTTGTATATGTAATTGTTGATAAACAATATTCATTTGCTGCCTTTAATTGATTATTCAAATCTTGATCATCTTTGTAAACTTGAGGTTTAACATAACCATTTGCTTTTGTAACATCTAATTGTTGTTTTCCTTCACTTAAAGCTACCTTGATATTTTTAACTAATTCTTCAGTATTAAATTTTGATCCTAACGTTTCTTCAATAATTGAAAAACTTCCATCTTTATATTGAATATAGGCATCTGTTGGTGCAATTTGATTTTCTTCTTTAGCATGTTCCATTGATGCTATACCATTTGTTAAGTTTTCATCACTGATTTGTATTAAATCAGTTAAAGTATTTTTTTCATTTTTAAAGAATCCTATAAACCAAGCCCATTTATTTTGATTTTTCATTAATTGATTCAATGAATTATCTTTATTATAAGATACACCTAATTGAGCTGATTGTAATATTTCACTTTGTCCATCATTAAAAATCAATTTTAATGATTGTCCATTTACTTTCTTAGATAATTGATCATTTGCTTTTTGGAATGTCATTCCTCCAACATCACTCCCATTGACCATTGTTCCATTTAAAAACTTATCATTGTAATATAGCATTCCTGCTAAATAAACAACAAGAAGAACCAAAACAACAATCCCGCAAATTAAAACAGGCTTTTTATGATTCGAATACCAATTATTCTTCTTTTTTGTCATAAATACTCTCCCTCTCTTACATTTCCGCACCTATTTTATCACAAAATATTTATAGGTAAAGAAAAAGTATGGTATTTATCATAAAAAATGATAATCCATACTTTTATAAGATATTTTCTATATATTTTTCTAACTCTTGTATATTTTGATGATAAACAAAGCCTTTCATACCAACTTTTATAGCTGCGTCTATATTTTCTTTTAAATCATCAACAAAAAGGCATTCATTAGCTTTTAGATGATAACGACTTAAAAAATCTTGATAAATATCTAAATTTGGTTTTATTTTTTGATATTTTGCAGATGTATAAAGCTCTTTAAAATGTTGAAAAATAGATTTTGATTGATAATATTGATAAAATTGCATTGAACAATTAGACAACAAATAAAATTGATATCCTTTACCCTTATATCTTTTAATAAATTCTTCCATTTCATCAAACTGGTCAAAATAATCAAACCAATGTTCAAAAGCATACACAATTAAATCCCTTTTTTTATCAGGAATTTGTTCAATTAATTGTTTTTTGGCATCTTGTAAAGAAAGAACCCCTTGATCAAGTTGTGCCCATTGTTTTGTTTGGAATAAATGTTTAATAATATAATCTTTTTCTTCTAAAGAAGATGCAAGCTGACTTGCAATATAGGAAACATCCCATTTACAACAAACATTTCCCATATCTAAAACAATATTTTTTATCATATGTAAAAAATAGGCAAACTGCCTATTATAATAAAGGATTAAGTTTTTCTAAGATAACATTTTTTCCAACAAAACCACTAATTTGATCAACGGCTTGACCATCTTTAAAAAGAATCAAATGTGGAATAGATTGAATTCCATATCTTCCTGCTAATGAAGGATCTTGATCAACATCTACTTTTGCAAATGTAACTGTTGGTAACTCTTGAGCAACTTCTTCTAAAACAGGAGCTAACATTTTGCATGGTCCACACCAATTAGCAAAGAAATCAATCACAACAACACCTTTAGAAACAACTTCATCAAATTGTACATTTGTAATAACTTCCATAATTTCACCTCCATTATATTATGCCAAAACTCTTTTTTTTTACAAGTGATATGCTTATATTATTTGAATTTTATCGCTATAACTGTTATTATGTGCTTGTGATTATACTAGAAATGGAGTGGTATTATGAAAAAAGTCGCAGTTGTGACTGATAGTAATGCAGGTATTCGTCAAAAAGAAGCAAAAGAACTTGGTATTTTTGTTTTGCCAATGCCTTTTACTATTGATGATCAAACATACTATGAAGATATAAATTTAACTCATGAAGAATTCTTTGAAAAACAATTAAATGGTGCAGAAATCTTTACTTCTCAACCTGTTGTAGGAAACGTTAAAGAATTATGGGATCAAATTTTAAAAGATTATGATGAAATCGTTCATATTCCAATGTCTAGTGGATTAAGTGGTTCGTGCCAAACAGCTATGATGCTAGCACAAGAATACGATAATCGTGTTTTTGTCGTAGACAGTCAACGTATTTCTGTTACTCAAAAATACGATGTCATTGATGCTAAAAGATTAGCTGATCAAGGAAAATCAGGACAAGAAATTAGTGATATTTTAACTGAAAATAAATTAAATGCTTCTATTTATATTACTGTTAATACACTTGATTATTTAAAAAAAGGTGGTCGTATTACCCCTGCCGCTGCTTTATTGGGTGGGATGTTAAAGATTAAACCTATTTTACAAATACAAGGTGAAAAATTAGATTCTTTCGCTAAAACTAGAACAATGGCTAGAGGAACTAAAATCATGAAAGAAGCAATCACTAAAGATATTAAAGAACGCTTTGGCGATGACTATCATAACGTGCATATTTGTGTCGCTTATACTTATGATGAAGCACCCGCTTTAGAATTAAAAAAAGAACTTGAAGAACTTTATCCAGGTGAAAATATTATTTGTGATCCTTTATCATTAAGTGTTTCTTGTCATATTGGACCTCATTCTCTAGCAATTGCTATATGTAAAAAAATTTAAGATTCTCGTTTGAGAATCTTTTTTATTTTTGGGTATAATAATTTGACTTTTTTCATTTTGATAGTCTATAATACATTTTAAGTTTATGCTATAATAAAACAAAAAAATATAAGGAGGTCATTTATGCAAGAAAAGCCAATCCATAATAAATATAATGGCAATAAAAATACAAAAAATAAAAATTTTAATCGTCATAGATCAACACATAAAAACTATAAAAATACAAAACATAATAAAACAATCGATACTAAAGTTTATGCTTTAGGTGGTTTAAATGAAATTGGAAAAAATATGTATTGTGTTGAACACGATAATGAAATTATCATTATTGATGCTGGGGTAAAATTTGCTGAAGAAGGTTTACCTGGTATTGATTATGTCATTCCAGATTATAGTTATTTAAAACGTAATGAAAACAAAATCAGAGGATTATTGATTACTCATGGTCATGAAGATCATATTGGAGGAATTCCTTTTTTACTACAAGTTGTAAAAATACCATTCATTTATGCTTCTCCCCTTGCTTGTGCGATGATTACAAGAAAGTTAGAGGAAAAGCGTTTAACAAATGCAACGCACTTGATTCGTATCGATGATGAATATCAAATAAAAACTAAATATTTTAATATTGGTTTTTTTAAAACCAATCATTCTATTCCTGAAAGTTTAGGAATTATTATTAATTCTCCTAACGGACGAATTGTTTCAACAGGTGACTTTAAGTTTGATTTAACACCTGTAGGAGATCCTGCTGATTTCCAAAAAATGTCGTTTTTAGGTGAAACTGGTGTTACTTTATTATTAAGCGATTCTACCAATGCTGAAGTTCCTACTTTTTCTAAAAGTGAAAAGCAAGTAGCATATGCTGTTCAAGAAGAATTTAGAAAAACTGAAGGACGTTTAATTGTAGCAACTTTTGCTTCCAATGTTCACCGTGTCCAACAAATCGTAGAAGCAGCAGTTAAATTTAATCGTAAAATTCTTGTTTTTGGTCGTTCAATGGAAAATAACATCCAAGTATCAAGACAAATGGGTTATATTAAAGCACCTGATTCTTTCTTTATCAGTAATAATGAAGCAAAAAAATTACCTGATAATGAAATCTTAATTCTATGTACAGGAAGTCAAGGAGAAGCTTTGGCTGCGTTAAGTCGTATTGCTAATGGAACACATAAATTCGTTAAAATCAAACCTGGAGATACTGTTGTCTTTTCATCAAGTCCAATTCCAGGAAATGCATCAAGTATCAATGTTGTTGTTAACCGCTTATTTAGAGCAGGTGCCAAAGTTTTAGTCAATACAGCATTCAATAACTTGCATACTTCGGGACATGCTAGTCAAGAAGAACAAAAGTTGATGTTATTACTTACAAAACCTAAATACTTTTTCCCAGTACATGGTGAATATCGTATGTTGAAAATTCATGCTGAACTTTCTCAAGAAGTAGGTGTTCCTAAAGAAAATACATTTGTTTTAAGTAATGGAGATACAATTTTACTTAATAAAGGAACTGCTCGTTTAGGACCAAGAATTCATGTAGATGATATTTATGTTGATGGTAATGATCTTTCAGGTTTATCAACTGCTGTTTTAAGGGATCGTCAAATCTTATCTGAAGATGGTATGGTTTCTGTTTTAATTGCTATGGATTCACATGAAGGAAAGTTACTTACAAAACCTGTGATTATTTCTCGTGGATTTGTCTATATGAAAGATAGTTTTCCAATGATTCGTGAAGCTGAAAATTTAGTTGGCCAAGCTTTAGGTCAATTACTTGCAGGAAAAACAACTTTTGGTGAAATCAAAAATACAACAAGAGATGTTCTTTCTCAATATTTTTATCGTAAAACAAAAAGAAATCCAATGATAATTCCTGTTATTATGAATAAAAAATAATGAAAAAAATAAAAAAAATCATTTTATGTATCCTATCTCTTTTCTTAGTTCTATGTCTTTATCAATGGTATATTCAAAGTAAAGATACTTATCGTTTTAAAAGTGTTACTTATACTCAAAAGACATTACCTAAGGAATTTAATGGTTTTACGATTGGTTATCTTTCTGATTTAAATCTTTCTACAAAAGAAGATTTAAATCATTTAAAAGAAGCTGCTAAAGATTTAAATAAAAAAGATGTTGATTTAATTTTATTTGGTGGAGATATTTATAGTAATGATTCATTTGAAACTGATCAAGTAAGTCAAATATTAAAAAATATCCACTCTCGTTATGGTAAATTTGCTGTTTTAGGAGAAAAAGATCAAGGTGATTCTACTAATAACACAAATTTATTAACTGAAGCTGGATTTGAAGTTTTGCATAATGAATTACGTTATATTTATTATAAAGGTTCTATTATTGATTTATTAGGATTAGAAAATTCCGGTGATTGTTCAGGTTTAATCAGCGAAGACAATAAGGATCATTATAAAATTGCTTTAGTTCATCAACCTGATTATTTTACACAAATTAAAGAAAGTTCTGTCCAACTTCAATTATCTGGTCATACTTTAGGTGGATACTATAAGATTCCTTTTATTGGCGGATTAGAAACAAAAGAAATGGGTAAAAAATATGTAAGTGGTAAACATACTAATAATGGAACTACCCTTCTCATTTCTAATGGTTTTCATAAAGAATCAAATGATCAACATCGTTTTATGACATATGATGAAATCAATATTATAAAGCTAAAAAAATAGAACTCATATTTGAGTTCTATTTTTTAATCATTGTTCCAACACCTTTTTTAGTAAAGATTTCAATAAGTAAACTATGTTCTAATCTTCCATCTAAAATATGAACACGTTTAACATCATTTTGTACTGCCTCTAAACAATTCTTCAATTTTGGAATCATTCCTCCAGTAATAACACCATTTTCAAATAATTCTTTAGCAGATGCTGTATCAATCTTTGAAATCAATGTATTTGGATTATTTGGATCTTGTAAAACACCTTCAATATCTGTTAAGAAAACAAGTTTACTTGCTTTAACAGCACGAGCAATCGCTGTAGCTACATCATCTGCATTAATATTATAAGCATGATATTTTTCATCTAATCCAATAGTTGAAATAATTGGTGTATATCCTTGTTCTAATAAAGCATTAATAAGTGTTGTATCTACTTTAGTAATTTTACCAACGTAACCAATATCTTCACCTTGAGGCATTACTTTTTCTACCGTAATCATATTTCCATCTTTACCAGATAAACCAACAGCATGTGTCCCAATTTGTTCAAGATGTGTCACTAATCCTTTATTAACCTTTCCAGATAAAACCATCTCAGCTATTTCTAAGGTATCACAATCTGTAACTCTTAAACCATTTTTAAATTCACTTTTAATTTGTACACGATCTAACATTCTATTAATGTCTTTACCACCACCATGTACAATAATTGGTTTTAACCCTACAGATTTCAAAACTGCAATATCTTTTAAAACGCTTTTTTTGATGATTTCATTTGTCATGGCACTTCCACCATATTTGATGACAACAATATCACCTTCATATTTTTGCATATACCCTAAAGCTTCAACTAATATTTCCGCTTTATTAATTTCTTTTGTAAACTCTTGTTGCATTATATTTCCCCCTACGAACGATAATCAGCATTGATTTTGACATAATCATAAGTCAAATCACAACCCCAGGCAGTTGCTTTTTCATTTCCCATTTTCATATCAATATTTGTCTTAACATAATCACTTGATAAAATTTGTGTTGCTTTTTCTTCACTATAATCAGTAGCCATCCCATTTTCTACAAGTTTTAAATTACCAAACTCACTTTCAATATACAAATCAACTTGATAAGGATCAAATTCTTCTCCAGAATATCCCATTGCACATAAAAGTCTTCCCCAGTTTGCATCATTTCCAAAGATAGCTGTTTTAACAAGTGGTGATGTACAAACACTTTTAGCAATCACTTTAGCTTGTTGAATACTTGTAGCATGTTCAACATTAATTTCTAAAAGCTTAGTAGCCCCTTCTCCATCACTTGCAATACATTTAGCTAAGTATTCATTAACATAATATAAAGCTTCTTTAAATGTTTGATAATCTTCATCTTCTTTTACAATTTCATCATTACCAGCTAAACCATTAGCGAGTAATAAAACAGTATCATTTGTTGAAGTATCTCTATCTACAGAAATCATATTAAAAGTATCTGGAATAACTGATTTTAATGCTTTATTTAATAATTCTTTAGAAATATTTAAATCAGTTGTAATAAATCCAAGCATTGTTGCCATATTTGGATGAATCATCCCTGAACCTTTACAACATGCTCCAATAGTTACCGTTTTTCCTTTTACTTCAATTTCAACAGCTAAATGTTTTGGTTTTGTATCTGTTGTCATAATTGAAGTAGCTACATCAATTCCTGCTTGATGATCATCTTTTAATTGTTTTAAAGCTTCATCAATTCCTTTTTCAATTGGATCAGTAGATAATTGTTTACCAATGACTCCTGTTGAACAAATCAAAACTTTTTCTTTTTTTACATTTAAAGCATTTCCGACAATATTTGCGAATTTTTCATTTGCTTCTTCACCAAGTTTTCCAGTACAAGCATTGGCAATCCCACTGTTAATCGCAATAGCCTTTACTGTATCACCGTTTTCTACAACTTGTTTATCCCATAAAACAGGAGCCGCTTTTACCATATTTGTTGTAAAAGTTCCTACTGCTTTTGCTTCAACATCAGAAACAATTAAAGCAAAATCTTTATTTCTCTTTTTAATACCAATATGTAATCCAGCCCCTTGATATCCTTTTGGATTTGTTACTGTACCATTTTCTATTACTTTCATACTCTTTTCCCCTTATAACATAGCAGGTGCTAACATAAGCCCTGTTTTTTCATCTAAACCAAACATAATATTCATATTTTGAATAGCTTGACCAGCAGCTCCTTTAACAAGATTATCCATAGCCCCCATCATAATAACTCTATGTGTACGAGGATCTACTTTATAAGCTACATCAACAAAATTTGAACATTTAACATTTCTGACTTCAGGAACATTTCCTTCTTTTAAAACACGTACAAAATATTCATCCTTATATATATCATAAGCATTTTTAACATCTTCTTCACTTACACCATCTTTTAATGAAGCATAAGCAGTAATTAGAATACCTCTATTCATTGGAATTAAATGTGGTGTAAAGTTAAGTAAAACCTTTGATGAAGAAGCATACCCTAATTGTTCTTCAATTTCAGGAGTATGACGATGACTCGCTACTCCATAAGCTTTAATACTTTCATTCACTTCACAATATAAGTTTTGTACTTTAGCACCTCTACCTGCACCACTTGTTCCACTTTTAGCATCAATAATCAATGTATTCATATCAATAAGCCCTGCTTTAGCAAGTGGATAAATAGATAAAATTGAACATGTTGGATAACATCCTGGATTAGCAATCAGTCTTGCATTTTTAACATCTTCTCTATTGATTTCACATAATCCATAAACAGCTTCTTGAATAAATTCAGGTGAAGCATGCTTAATTCCATACCATGACTCATATGTTTCTACATCTTTAATACGATAATCTGCAGATAGATCAATTACTTTCACTTTCTTTAAAACTTCTTCATTTACCATCTTAGCGCAAACCCCTTGAGGTGTAGCAAAGAAAACCACATCTACATTATCTAAATATTTTTCAAGATTTTCATCTACACATTTTTGATCTAATAAAGTGAAATACCCCTTATAAACATCACTATATTCTTGATCACTATAAGTTCTAGAAGAAACCCATTCAATATGAACATTTGGATGTGTTAATAAAAATCTAACAAGTTCACATCCTCCATAACCAGTTGAACCAACAATACCTACATTAATCATTTCTTACTTTCCCCCTATAAAAAAAATAAAAAGTCGTCTCTATAAATAGAGACGACTAATCGCGTTACCACTCTAATTGTTGTAAGTTGACCTTACAACCTCTTTCATCTTTAAGGCAGATCTACCAAAAGATATACTTAATTTCCATCTTTCCTCTCGTAAATGCGTTTCATCTTTACTTCCATTCCTATCTTCCATCAACATAGGATCGCTTTGACTTCCATAAAGACTACTCTTTTAGTCCTCGAGTTTAAAATCATTATATGACAAATTTCCATTTTGTCAATAATGATTTATTAAGAAAAAAATTTTTTATATATAATAAAGATACGTTTACATTTTTTAACATCCAACATTTCGACAAGGATATTGCATATTTAAAAAAAGTAGTTT
>ERZ773142.404-NODE-404-length-41841-cov-19.3765_pt1 | contig 41841 bp, 62 predicted proteins | sample MGYA00580853_ERZ773142 | MGnify/ENA primary metagenome ERZ773142 (study PRJEB29015, sample SAMEA2737862) | human gut metagenome | biome: human gut; feature: human-associated habitat; material: faeces | place: China | collected 2012 ... | reverse complement strand
ATTTATCATTCTTTTTAACTTTAAAAGGTATTGATAAATTACCCCATATTATTTTTAAATCTTTAATTCTAAGACCTGTTTTGTTACTTTTATTTTCAACAGGCATATCATCTTTAAAAGATTTAAAATATACTTTTTTAGCTTTACCGTAATGAAATTTTTCAACTGTTTTAAATGCTCTGGTAGCTAATTTTTGAACCTCATTTATACCAAGATGACCTTCAAAATGATGTTTAACTTGATTAACCCAAGAATGTAAATCATATTCAGAATATCTATAACAAAGTTCTATTTCTTTTAAACGATTATTTCTTTGTTTAGAGCTTTTCGTTTTAACAAGAGTATGATATTCTTTATCTGCTTTTACAGCTTTTAATCTTTTTAAGCATTCGTTAAGACAAGCGTTATAAATAGATTTAGCAACTTTCATTTTTTTATTGATAATGTATCTATCTTGAAATGTTGTTATAAGTTCAAATTCAATAGTATATGTAGATGTTTTAGATTTCATAGGATTACTCACCTCCTTAAAAATTGATTTAATACAATAATATTATATCATAAAAATAGGAATTAATACGATTTATATTGAAAAAGAGGAAAAAATAAAAAAAAGGAGTTTATAAGCAAAGGAAGCTAGCAAAAGCTATTCCTCCCAACGACTAAAGTTGTGGGCTTCCTAGCTTATTGTTTGTGATAAGAATGGGAACTAGAGGAATTTATGGTTTCAGAAAAAATAAAAAAGATAAAACAAGTTATAACCACTATGATAGTTATCCTTCATGTTTAGGAGAACAAATGTTCGAATACATAAAAAGACATTCTATTGAAGAAATGAATGATTTGTATGATAGATTAATACTTGTAGATGAACTTAAGAAAATATCAGAATTAACAGATGAAGAAAGAAGTGGATTAGATATTCTCTTCTCCTATAATGATAAAAATGAGCTAATAGATGAAGATATGTATTCTCTGTTAAGAAACTTTCAAGGAGATTTACAAAACTATGATAGATATCATACGGTAAATATAATGTGTGACAATCATAACTTTATAAAAGATTCTTTGTTTTGTGAATATGGATATATTATTAATTTAGATACAAACGAATTAGAAGTATTTGAAGGTTTTCAAACTAAACCTCAAAAAACCAATAGATATGGTTGTAAAAGTAATAGAGATTATTATCCTTGTAAAATTATTAAAAGAGTAAAAATAGATGACATTCATGACTCTGATAAAACATTAGAAGATTATCTTGGAAAACATTATTCGTAGGAAGTGATTTAGATGATTAGTAAATTAATATTTTTAGCATTAATAGGTATAGCTATATATACACGAATACAAAATGCTTGTGAATGTAATGATGATAAAGAAATAAAATATGATATTTTACAAATAGCTATTATAGGTATTATAAGTCTTTATATGATAAACATTCCAGAGTTAATTAAGTTTTCTGCAGTTATAATTGTTTCTTATATAATCAAGAGTATAGTTAAGTTTGTTACTAAACCTAGAATTACTTATAAGAACAGTAATGAATGTGACTGTAAGAATGGTTTTAAATTTTAAAATTCCGCATGCGGAAAAATTTAAAAAGGTAGGTGATTACAATGAAGTTAATAATAAATGATAAAGGACAAAAAGTATTACTTGACGATGAAATAGGTATAATATTAGAAGAACAGATTAAATGTCCTATTATTGTTGATCCACATATTGAAGAAGAATATGAAGAATATGAAACTTTATTTGATGAAAATGTAAATAATGTTTTTGATAATCCAGAAAAAGTTTTTGAAAGTTGTTTAAATTGTAATGTTAATAACAAGGAATTATGCAATGAAATCAAAAGTATTTTTCTTAATATTTTTCAAGAAAAAAGAAAAGAAGTATAATAACCAAAAGTGCTTGCTTAGCTCAATAGGTAGAGCAATTGCATGGTAAGCAATAGGTAGCAGGTTCAATTCCTGTAGCAAGCACCAAATAATAGTTATTAAGGAGTCATAATGACTCTTTTTTTATAAGGAGGAATTATGATTAAAATTTTTAAAATAGAAAGAGAAAACTCTTATATGTCTTTAAATATAACTTTTGGAAATCAATATGTTATTGATTACACTATAAATTCAAATAAAGAAATTAATATTCATATAACTTATTATTTTGATGCAATATATAATTGGAGAACTCCATTAGATGAATATGAAATATTATTTAACAAAGACATTAGAAAAGCAATTAATAAATTTTTAAGAATTCCAAATAATAAAATAATAAATGATTCATTGGATGAAAACAATAGACTTGTGTTAACTCAGATAACAAATAGATCTACTTTATCATTGATAATTAGTTCTATTAAAAGGGAGTTGAGGGACAAATTAAATGGAAGTATATAAATTTAAAAGAGATACAATATCTTATTTTTTCTTTAAGGTTAAACAAAATACATTTGTTATATCTGGAAATGTTTTTTGTTCTGTTGATCATGATACAAATGATTATACATATTTAGAAACATATGAACTTTTATTTGATGAAGATATTGATGAATCATTAAATATTTTAAATGAAATAAAAGGTATTTGTGATAGGTGTATTAGTTTAAAAGAATGTTCTCAACAATATAAATTTTTAGAAGAAAAAGAAGAATTATTTAATTATTTAAAAGAACTAAAAAAGACAAAAAGAATCGGAGAATTTGCTGAAGAGTAAGTTCTCTGTTTTAATTTACTGAGAGGTGAAAATATGGAGAAAAAGTACAAATGTAACTTTGTAAATTTCAAGATGGATGAATTCTTTGTATATGAATATAACAAATGTCCATATAGAGCTTTCTCAAACAGTAAAGAAATAATTGTTAAAAGTTATAGTTCTAGGAATAAAAAAATTAATTCTATTAAAACAAGAAAATATGTTCCATATGGAGAAATGCTTGAATATAGTATTTTAAAAAAAATATATTATAAAGCATTTCAATTAATAAAAACAAATGGAAAATTAGACTTTGATACTTATAAAAAGATGGCAATAACAATAATAGAAAAAGAGTTATTAGAAAATGCAAAAAGAATGTTTAAAGATTATGATTATCAAATGTCTATTAAAGAAAAGTTATATAAAGAACTAGAATGTCATTTTGCTTTACTATTGGAAGATGATATTGAAGATTCTATTTCTAGCTTTGTAACAGTAAAAGCTGATTTAAGAAAGTATTTAACTTATAGAGTTTCAACTTTAAATAAAAAATATCTTTCAACATTATCATTAATTGACTGGGATGAAGTAGAAGGAGATCCAATCTTTATATTAGATTTTATAAACTTACAAAAATCAAGGGAGGGATTAAATCTTGTCATAACAGCACCATTAAGAATACATGAAAAATTAGTGCATAGGCATTACTATTTTTCATTAATTATTCAATATATGTTTTATTTCTATCCTAAAGAAGAGTTAAGAAAATTCTTTAACAATAAAGAACTTATACATATTAATAAATTAATAGTATATTTTCCTCTTATGAAGGAAAGAAAAGAATTTGTATTTGAAAATATAAATGGTGTCTTTAACGAATATGACCTAATAAAAATACTAAGAATATGGTTAGAAGGATTACATGTAAAAACAACAAATAACGATGATTGTGAACTTTGCGAACAGGCAAGAGTTTGCTTTCATCGTACAAATTGTCAAAATTATAAAGGAAGAAGAAAAATATTTCAATCAATTAAAAGAGTAAAGGAGATTATATTATGAATTTTTTAGAAAAAATAAATCAATTAGAAAAATGGGATAACGAAGGGTTAATTTCAAATGAAAAACATGAGAAATTCAACAAGATTTTTAAATTAGTTGAAGATTCTAATAAATCATTAAAAGAAACAAAAAACAAAATAGAACAATGTGAAAAATATTTAGGTATGTTAGAAGATAAAAAAAATCAAGAAATAGAAACAATGTCAAACGCATTTAAGCATTTTGAATCAACTTATAGAATGTTAGAAGAAGAAATAAGAGCAAAAGAAAAAGTGGAAAATACTGACAAAGAAGAAATTACATTTGAAGAATTTTTAAAGGATATGATGGATACGTTTAATAAATGGCAATAAGCAAACATAATGATATTTGTTTGTATTTTGCCACCACATGCTCTCTCGGATATTTAATAAAAAAATATGAATTATATAATAAAACCTTTTCTCATTTGAAATATTCTAAACATAAAAAGCAAGGTAAGACTACTAAAAGGAGAAAAGGTAATGTTGAATCAAGACTTGCTATAAGCAGAAATGCAGTTCATTCATTAAGTAAAATTATTTATTATAAAAAGAATATGCTTAATGACAAAATGGTAGTAGATCTACCAGAAGATTTTACTTATGATAAAAGCTTATATGAGTTTTTAAATAATTGTTAAAAGGAAGGAATATAAAATGATAGGATCAAAAGAATTTAAAAATCTATGTGAAGAATTTATAAGAAATTATATAAATGAACACTTAGACAAAACTGATATAAATGTAGAATACGATGTATACAATGTATGGTATTGTAAATCATTACAAAATCATAAAGGACTATTTAGTTCTTCATTGCCAGATGGCATGTATTACGAATGTACATTTAATGGTGATAAAAAAGAACTTTATATTGATGCATATAAAAAATTTGAAAATAGATCTATATATCTAGGTGAGGAATAATGACTTATGATATTATAGGGATAATTTTGTCTTTAATCGTTATAGGCTATATGAGATACATAGACAAAACTAATAAAAGAGGTTGGAAATGGCTTGTTTTTCCAATTGCATTATCAACAATAACTTTTTACATAGCATTTTTAAAATAAAATTATAAACGGAGGGATTTTAAATGAAACAAGAAGTAGTAAAAGTAATTAAAGCAGAAGGAGTAATTCTGCCAAAGTATGAAACATCAGGGTCAGCAGGAATGGATGTAAGAGCTCATATTAGCAAAGAGATTGAATTACAACCATTAGACAGAGTTCTTATTCCTACAGGATTAAAATTTGGTATACCAGATGGATATGAAGTTCAAGTTAGACCAAGAAGTGGACTTGCTAAAAAACATGGTATTACAGTATTAAATACGCCAGGAACTCTGGATAGTGATTACGTGGGAGAAATCGGTGTTATTTTAGTTAACTTATCAAGAGAATCTTATACTATTCAACCAGGTGAAAGAATTGCTCAACTTATATTAACACCAGTAGTTCAAGCAGTATTTCAAGAAGTAGATGCCTTAGATGAAACTGAAAGAGGAGAAGGTGGATTCGGACATACAGGTAAATAGATGATTACAATGTATTCTTTTATACTGATATTAGTAATACTATGTATAGTAGGATTACTATATTTATTTAAAATATATAACGAAAAACAAAGATTTTTTAGAGAATTTTATCTTAATAAGGAAACTTTAGAGTTGTATTCATTAGAGTACAACTCTAAGATATCTGAGTTTCAAGTTAAAAATCAAACTGAAGATATTATAATTTTGCAAGCACCTTATAATTCATGTGCTGATTATATCCAAAAATTAAAATTAATTAAAATAGGAAGAAGTGAAGGAGAGTTAAAGAAATGAATTTTAAAAAAATAGGAATAGCAATAGCAGGTTTAGGATTAGTAATAGTTGGTTTAATAGCAGTACCATTTGTTACTGAAAGAGTTGACGCTGGATGTTATAAAATAGTTCAAAAGATGAATGGTGACCTTGTAGTTCTAGATAAACCAGGATGGCATTGGACAGGTATGGTATCAAACATTACAAGATATGATATGGCAGGAATCTATCAATTCTCAGATAATGATGAGGATGACGGAGGGCAATCTATTGGTGTAATATTCAGAGATGGTACCAAAGGTCACGTAAATGGTAACATTCAATATTTATTACCAACAAGTAATGAACAAAGAGTTGCTCTGCACACAATCTATGGAAGAAGTAATGAACAAGTAATTAACAACTTAATTATTAAATCAACTTCGGAAGTAGTAAAAGCAACTTCGCCATTCTTTAAAGGAGAAGGAGCTTATTCATATGATAAGGCAAACTTTATTAAGATGGTTGAAGATCAATTAGAACAAGGTCTTTTCACTCAAGTAAAAGAAACTGTAAAAACAACAGATGAACTTGGAAAACCAACTCAAGAAGTAATTGTTTATACTAAAAAAGATGAGAATGGAAAAGAAGTTATTTCCAAAGAATCAAAATTTGATAAATTTGGAGTGCAATTGTTAGGTCTTAATATTGAAGATATAAGACTTGATGAAAAAGCTATGGAATTTATTGAAAAGAGAAAGGTAGTTGCATTAGAGGCTCTTGTAGCTCAACAAAACATGGAAACAGCTAAACAAGCTGCAGAAACTGCAAAAGCTAAAGCTAGAGAAATGGTTGAAGTACAAAGAGGTAGAGAAGAAGTTGAAAAGATGAAAGCTGTTACTGCTGCTGAAAAAGAAAAACAAGTTGCTATTCTTCAAGCAGAACAACAACTTGCAACTGCTCAATTAAATAGACAAGCTGCTGAAGAAGATGCTAAAGCGTTATTAGTTACTAAAGATGCTGAAGCAAAAGCTAATGCTAAACTTGTACAAGCAGGTCTTACTCCTCTTGAAAAAGCAACTATAGAAAAAGAAACTGCTATAGGAATAGCAAGAGAGTTATCAAAAATGAAAGTTCCTCAAATAGTTGTTACTGGTGGAGAAAATGGAAAAGTTAATCCTTTAGATATGATAGGAATTAACCAAGCTCTTGAAATTCAAAAGAAAATAAATCAATAATAATTAAAGGTAGAGATTAATTTCTCTACCTTTTTCTTTTACAGAATGTTTCAAGTTTAAAAAAATCCTAGTAATTATTATAGAAAAAATGTTAAAATAAAGAAAAATATAAAAAAATATAATTACTAAATGTTTCAAGTTTTTTTGTTTCAAAAAGTTAGGAGTTCATTTCAAAAAGTTAGTTCTTTGTTACAGGAAGTTATACTTCGGTTACAGAGTGTTATATTTGTGTTACAGTTTGTTACAAGTATATCTTCAAAAGCCTTAGTTTTCAAGCAGTAACAAAGCACTAAACAACAAAACTCTTGAAACATGAAACATGAAACTACAGGAGTTGTTTTCTTGATGAGATTAAAGAAAAATGAAATTATTGAATCAGATAGAGTATTAAAACAACATAGTGCTTTAATTACTTTTAAAACAGAGCAAGAGTATTACAATATAGATACTGAAAAAAGTATTATATCTATATTAGCAGATACTCAAATAGAATTACAGAAATTATTCTTTGACATATATAAACCTTATCTACGTAGATTATTTAGTGATAGCAAAACAATAGATAATTTATTAAAGATTGCATATGTTAAAGATGGTATAAAAAAAATAAATATTGATTTCTCTAAAATAAAATCAGAAGAAGTTCCAAAACTTAAAGAAGAAATTTTAAGAAAAAAAATAGAAGCTGCACATTCTTCTTTAATAGATAAAACTAAAAAAGAAAAATATCTTCTTGATATAGAGGGTATAGATGTTAAAAAACTATCTATGAAAAATATGGAACTTTTAGTATATACAGATAACGAATTAATAGAACTAATAGAATCTATTAAGGATATATGTGTATATGAAACTTTAAACAGATATGGAAGAACAAAAATTATAGATTTTACTTCCTTTTCTAATAGATTAGGTATGAATTCTAAGAGATTAAAAGATAATCTTATAAAAGCTTCTAAAATACAATTATCTTTTAATTATATTGATAAAAAAAATCTTAAAATAGAATCTGTATCTAATATGATTGCTAGTATTGCTTTCATACAAAAGAAAAGAATGACTTGGATGAGTTATCAGATACCAGATGAAATATTGAAATATTTATTAATGCCAGAAGTATATGTGCATTTACAAGAGAAGAATACTCATAAACTAACTGGAAAATATTCAATAAGACTATATTCCTTTTTAAAAGATCATATTAAATTTGGATATGTAACTATAACTAAAGAACAATGCAAAGGTTTTTTTCAATTGCCTGAAAGTTATTTAAAGAACAAGCAACACTTAGTAAATAGATTTCTAATTCCTACTATTGCAGATATAAAAGTAAAAACAGGAATGTGCATAGAGTATGAATTAATTCCAAATTATAATTTTAAAGAAATTAAATTTACTATGAGGCAACAAATAATAAAAACAAATAATGAAAATGAACCTATAACGGTAGATGCTCTATCAGATGTAGAAATAGATGAACAATTATCCAAAGCTATTACAAAAGCTAAAAGAAACATATATGTTAGTAAAGCTTGGAATAAAAATGTTGATAATAAAATTTTAAAACTCTTAAAAGATTTTGGTTCTGCATTTACTTGTGAAATATTAAATGATTTATATAGCAATTTAAAACAAGAGATAGAAAAAACTCTTGTACAATATATAAATGGAATTATTAAAAATAAAAAAGAAGAAGCAAGTATTAAAATGGAAACCAAAATTAAAAGAACTGAAAAAGAGTTAAAAAATAAAACTATTAAAAAAGTATCAGATATGGTAAAAAGTGAATTACCAAATGTTTCAAGTGAAAATAAAACTTTATATGACATTTGTAAAGAAGAGAATAGATTACAATCTCAAGATAAATATATTGTTAGTATGGAAGAATATAAAAAAGAATTAGAAAGATATATCAAGATAGGTAATACAGAAAAAATGGCAGATATGATTTTAAATAAAATGTTTATTATAAAAGAGGAGGAATAAAAATGATTACCATTAGTTTGTGTAATAACAAAGGAGGAGTTGCTAAAACAACATCAGCGTTTAATTTAATTCATTATTTAAGTGATAATGGATTAAGAGTATTAGGAATAGATTTGGATCCACAAGGAAATTTATCTACTGCTTTCGGAACTAATCCAAATGTTTTGAAAGGTACAGCATATGATATTATGTCTGAATATACTTTAATGAATAATAAAAACTCTGATAAACAGTTAACTAAATATCTTATAAATATAAAAGAAAACATAGATTTGTTACCTTCTAACCTTACTTTGGAAAGAGCAAATATCAATTTTTCTTCTGAGCTAGGAAAAGAAAACTTATTAAAGAAAGTACTTTTAGATGCTGGTAAATTTTATGATGTTTGTGTAATTGACTGTTCTCCTAACCTAGGAACACTTACGATAAATGCTCTTGTTGCTTCTAATTATGTATTTATTCCAGTTAAAGCTGGTATATTTGAATTAAGTGGTTCTACAGTATTAGCAGAAAGTATAGAAACAATAAAATTAACATTTAATGAAAATTTACAAATGGGTGGAGTATTCTTAACACTTTATGATGAAAGAAGTGTAATAAGCAAAGAGATATCTAACGAATTAAAAAATATATTTGGAGATGTTTTGATGGCTTCTACAATTAGACAAAGTGTTACTATGATTGAAGCAATAGCGTGTAATCAATCAATATTTGAATATAAACCTAAATCTAATGTTGGAAGAGATTATGAATCTTTTTGTAAAGAAGTAATGAAAAGAATAGGAATAACTAAACAAAGAAAAAAAAGAGGGAGTGAATAAAGTTGGCTAAAAAAACATTTATGCTTGGAAACAGAGAAAACCTAAATAGAAATCAAATACAAAACAATCTTACTCAAATAATAAACACTAACACCTATACGTCAAAAGTTGATTACCAAATGTTGCAAGTAGGCGAGACTGAAAAGATAAAACTAATAGAATTAGAACAGATAGTAGTAAAGAAACAAGAAATAATTTCTAGTTCTTTAATGGATATATCTATGGCTTTATATGATGCTCAAAAGATATTATCAAGAGAAAAAGTTGGAGATGGGACCTTTATAAAATGGATCGAACAATTAGGCTTATCAAGACCTTTTGTATATAGATGTTTAGATAAATATAAACTTTATCTGATTTCTAATATGGAAACAGTTATGGATTTAACAGCTAGAGAAACAACTATGATTACTAAAGCTCTTAATAATAAAGAAATAGAGGAAGCAGAGGTAATAGATATTATAAGCTCTGATAATATAGCAAAAGCTATAGAATATAAAATAAAAGGACCTGAAGAACCAGAGGAAGTAGATATAGATTATTTCAAAGAATTATCTTTAGATGACAAAAAAGAAAAATTAAAACAAACTACTAAAGATAGAAAAAATCTTGAACTTTTATTGAAAGAGAAAAGAGAAGAACTTGAAATACTTAAAGAAGAAATAAAATTACAAAAAGAAAAAATAGCAATTATTAAAGAATTAGAAAAATCAATGAAAGCTGAATTAGAAAACAATGTTTAATTCAACAAAAATAATGAGTTTCTCACGTGAGAAACTGAGAATAAAATAACACTATATAAGAAGCAGAGGTTTAATTACTTCTGCTTTTTTTATTATGTTATTTTAAATAAAAAAAGGAAGGTGATTTTATATGATGATATTTAATATATTAGAAAGTGATATATATTTTTTAGTATATTCAAAAGGAATTTACTTTGAAATAAGTAAACACACTGAAAGTATTTATATAAAAAAGAGAAAAGTTGTTGGTAGTTATTATCAAAGTGTTAAATCTCAAGAAGATTTAAAAAAAATATTATTTGCAGTCGAAAGAATATTAAAAGTTTACACCAAAGATTCAAAAATAATTCCAAGTTTATTTGAAAAAGAAACGTATTATAATATTAATCCTAGTTTTAATGTACGTGCTAAAGACATAGTTGGTTTATGTAAAACTATATTAAATTATTATAAAGACATAGAAAGAGAACATTTTAAATTTATTGATGAATCAGATAATTTTATTGACGAAGTTAAAAAATATATTGGTGATCGTTGTGGTTCTTTATATGTGTTTAATGATTTTCATTTAGAATTAAAGAAAAATAAAGAAATATTAAAAGAATTTGTTAAATATAATTCAAAATATTATGACGATGATAAAATTACAGGTTTTTTAAAATATTGTGATGATTATTATAAAGCAGAAGTTTTACAACAAGCTAAAAAATTACATTTAGAAGTCGTAAATGATGAATTACTCTTAGATTTGTTATCTAGTAAAGATTTTAAAATAATTAAAAAATAAGAGAGGTGATCAAATGAAATATAAATATAAAATATATACCAATGAAGAAAATTTTATTATAAATACCGCAAAGTTTGCTATTAAAATATATTTTGATGAAAATAGAGAGGTATTTATATGTAAAAAATTAGATTCATTATTTAACTATAATGAAATAAATGATGTTGAAATTTTATTTGATTTAGAAAAAAAACATTCTTTAATAAAAAATCTTCAAAAAATAAAATATATTTTTGATTTTATAGGAGGAGAACCTATTGATGAACATAAAGATGAATGCAAAATGTTAGGCATAGACGTTAATTATAGTTTTCCAACTGATAATGCAACAAGAATAAGAATAGAAGCAATCGTAGATTATATTTTAAATAAATATAATGTAGATGATGAAGAATTATTTAAATATGATTTAAATGACAAAGAGTTTATAAAATATCTATTAAATTTTGATTTTGATTTGTTATATGAAGAAATACCTGAACAATTTCAAAAAGAAGAAATTATAAAAGCTGTTTTAAAACAAAGTTATTGTATTGAAAATACAGAAATATTTGAAACTAGCAAAGAAAGAATAATACAATTCTTAAATAGCAAATTAAAAGGTAAATTAAAAATAAATCATGAATTTGTTGATGAAGAATTAGTAAAACTATTTAAAGAAAAGAAAGTAATATACGAAAGGATTGATGATTGATAGCAAAAATCAAAATAACTTTTAGAATAGATGATAATATTTTTTTTAATATAGGAGGATAAAATGAAAATTTATAGAAAAGGTAATACATATTGGCTAGTACCAAGCGTTATAGAAGGAAAGAAAAAAGCAGGAATTAAATTCTATAAAGGAAAATTTGCTATGAATGAATATTGGGATTTAGATAAATCTGCTACAGAAGTAGGACCTCATGAATATATGTTTGATAATCATAAGTCAACAAATATAATTTGGTGTATACATAGAAGTATGAGAAATCTTGTAAATAATCAACAATATCAAGGATATCATACTAAAACAGCAACTTTGTTTGTAATATATGAATTTGAAAGAACATTCGAAGAGATACTTAGAAAATTTGATGTAGAATTTTTAACAATAGGCAAAGACAGTACAAAATAAACTGTCTTTTTTTATTACTAATTTTTTGAAATGCCTTAAACAAAATATAATAAAAATAAATAAAATTAAAAGGAGTGAATTGATTATGGCAATGAAAGGACAATATGGACAAATTATTATTAATGATGGGAAAGATATATTAGTTAGAGAGATAGTTAGAATGTTACCTTATACTACAATTACTTTATTAGGACCTTCAGGATCAGGAAAAACAACTCTAGTAGAAGAAATAGCAAAAGATCCAAGACTTGGAATAGACAAATTTGTTACTTTAAGAATGCAAGGAATGGCTGCTGAAGACTTTAGATTACCTATTATAGTTGATGAAACAGATGTGAAAACAGGAAGAAAGAAATCAGAAGAAACTTTATTAAACTTAGAAACTGGACATAGAAAAGTATCTAAATCAGTTGAATTTGCTAACATTGGAATATTTAAAGAAATAATTGATAATCCAGATAAAAAATACTTAGTCTTCCTTGATGAATTTATTCGTTGTGGAAATGATGTTGCTCCACTATTATTTGGACTTTTAGAAAGAAGATTAGATGGTATAGTTGCTAAAAATATGTATGTAATGGGAGCTTGTAACTATGGTGACCAATACATAAGCAATATAGATTTCTCTGACTCAGCTCTTAGAAGAAGACAAATATTTATAGAATGGGTTCCGAATAAAGAAGATATTCAAAAATTCATGGAAGAAAAGAATTATCACCCAGTAATTAGAGATCTAGTTGAACTACTTGATTTAGAAAAAATAATTGATCACGAAGCAGTCAAAGAATTAGAACAAGATTCTCAACTTGGTTCTTGGAACCTTCTTAACAATAGATGGAAAGATATGGAATTAATTGAAAAAATACCTATGACATATAATAACTGTAAAACTGATGCTGTATTATTTGGTTCTTATTTCTTTACTGATAGAACTTTAAAAGCTATTACTGATAAACTTACTTTATTAGAACAAGTTAATACATTAGATTTACAAAAAGAAATTGTTGATAATGAAGGATTAACAACGCCAGATTATGTAGTTAAAGATAGACAAGGACATCCATTTGATATTAAAGGAAAAGAAAGAGAAATATTAATTAGAACTAAATATTTAGTAAAAGACAATATTCTTAAAGATTTTAAATATGCAGAAAAATATGCTGATAAAATATTTAAACTATTTGTTAACAATGAAGCTATGCTTGCTGCTTTCTTTAATGAAATGAATAAAGCTTTTGAAGAACAATTTTCTGAATCTGTTGCTAGAGAAAAGAAAACTAATTTTGCGAACTATATTTACAAAGCTGGTGTTAAAGGAAGTAAAACTGATAAAAAACTAAAGAAAGTTTTTGATAACTTTGCAGAAGGAATTAGATTAGCAAACAGCGGTAGATAATCATGTATTATCAATATGGATTTAAGAATAATCATTTTGTTATAGAAAAGAAAAATTCTAATATGTTAAATCTTTATCAAGATCATGAATATCTATTTGATAAAGAACTAAGTAAAAAAGTAGCTACCTGTATATACAAATATATGCAGGTGGCTGATTTTACTTATAAAGAAAAATATAAAAAACAATTAAATGCTGATTATGAATATTTAAAAAATATAGGGAGTGAATGAAATGAAAATTTCTTTAAAAATGGGAGGAAAAGTATATGAAGCTAATCCAAACAATCATCTTGAAGTAAATGATTTGTTAAATAAATTAATATTATTTAATTCTAAAACATATCCTTTTTTTATCAATATGTTGTTAACAATATGTGATATAGAAAATGTAGATGAAAAACACAAAGAATCTTTAGCATATACTTATCCTGATTATGTAAATGAAAGAATTAAAATAGTTGTTAATTTTAATAAAGTTGCTGAATATGGTTTTGATGATAAAGAATTATTATTTGTTATTTTTCATGAATTATTACATAATTTTTTTTATCATTTTGAAAGAATGAAACAAGAATCTAAGATAAGTCCTCAATTAGCTAATATAGTTGAAGATTATTATTGTAATTCTATGTTATTTGAAATGTTAAATATTAATCCAAATAACTTTTCTAAATATAAAATAGATTTAATTAATTATGATAGTTTAACTAAAATAGCAGGCAAACAATTACCTTTTTCTGATCTGAATGATGCTCCACCAGAACCTAAATTATTTAAATGGTTTTTAGACAATTGTGATAAATTAGAAGAAGTTAATAATTATAGTTTGGGTAACGGTATAGATGATCATAATGCATCCGAAGAAATGTCTAATCAATCAGTTTCTGATTTTAACAAAAAGAATGAACAAGGTTCAAATGGAAAATCTGCTAAACTTTCAAAAGATGATTTAGATTCTATTATGAGTTCTAAAATAAATAATATCGAAAGAGAAATATCATCTAGTGTAAATTATTCAAGTTCAGAAGGTAATATTATTAGACATAAAGAAAGAATTACTAAAAAAGATGATTTTTTAAATTTGTTAGATTTAAAAAGAATGATAAGTAAGGAAATAGCTCAAACTTATGTTAAATCTTATAAGAGAGCAAGTAGAACACGTCAATCTAATAAAGTTGTGTTTAAAGGTAAAACAAAAGAATTTGGTAAAAAGATTCTTGTCGCAGTAGATGTTTCTGGTTCGATAGGCGATGAAGAACTTAAAAAATGTTACGAAATGCTAAATGGTTTTTTATCTAAAAATAAAAATACAACTGTATTAGACGTTGTATATTGGTCATCTTGTAAAGTTGAAGAAAAACATTATCATCAGAATATTAAAGATATAAAAGATTTGTTAAAATTCAAAGTTCATTCATCTGGAGGAACCGATGTATCTTATCTTCATGAATGGATAAAAGACTTTTATAAAAATCAATATATAGGAGTAATTAATATTACAGATGGATATTTTAGTTATGAAAGAGATATACCTAATAATATAGTTCAATATGATTTTGTACTTACTGAAAGAAATATGGAAGAAGGCATTATTGAAGGATATAGTGATAAAAGAGTAAAAGCCCATACAATTAAAAAGGCAGGTTAATACCTGCCTAATTCATTTTTCCGCATGCGGAATTTTAATCTTCTTTTAATAGTTTTTTTAACTTAATTTTTTCTTCTAATGATAAATCAAGATAAGAATTATGTGTATAAAAAGTCCAGTTTCTAGGATTTACATATAACCACATAATTTCTTCTTTTGTTAACACTTCTTTAAATAAAGTTAAATCTGCTACTTCAAAAGAACCTGTAGCATATCTACCAAACATATTATCATTTCCTACTGCAAATAATAACTTCAATCCATCAAGATCTAATTCAAATGTTTTGATAAGTTCGTTATCAATAATTAAATTTAGCTTCTTATTAATATATTGAAGTGTTATTTGATATATCTTATTTTCAGATAAGAATATACCTATAGGAAATACCTCTTCTCCTACAAAATAAAATAAATTATTACTTTTATCATAACAAATACCAGTATGTATATTAGCAAATTCATCTTTGATATGATATATTACTGATTTGTGATTTATATCTATAACAGTATTATCTTCAAAATTTCTTTTAATATTTTTAAAAGTTGCAGTTAACGTAAATGTTTTGTCGTTGATATAAGACATATTAGTAATTATTTTATTTTGTTGCTTAGTAGTTATATAAGGTAATAAAGGTTCTTTTCTTTCAGCATTATTAATCGTTAAAGTAATATCTGAATTACCAAATCCTTTATTAGTTAACACAGTATCTTCTTTAACAAATTCAAAAAAGTCAAAGAATAATTTTGGTTTTAAACCAAATGTTTGACACCATATTTTAATTCCATCAACTTCTCTAAGTTCATAAGTTTTATTATAAATAGTAATTCTTGTTCCTATATCTAATGTATCTGTATTAGAAGGCAAAGTAGAAAAATCACTACAACCTACCCAATAATTATTAGTTTTATCATTTAAATACATTCCATTAGGTATTTCTGAATTTTCAGTTATAAATACCATATTATAATCGAATGTCTTTTTTGCATTAGCTATAGAGGAAGAAGTTCTATTCAATTCTATTTCATCAATAGTATTTTTTAATTGTTCTCCTTTTTTCCTAACAACACCTGGAAAGTCTTTTACAAGAGTGGTATTAGGTGGAAAATTAGGGTCATAAATTAAATCTACTTTCTTCATTTTCCCTCCAACAAATTGGTATTTTTTTACTATAAAAGTTATAATAAAAAAGTTAAATAAAAATTCAATCAAGGTGATTAAATCATGGCAAATGATAACACAAATTTAAGATTTCCACAAATTCAAATCTGTAAACCAGGAAACAATGGAACAGTATTACAAGCAACTTTAACTAAAAAATGTGTATTACTATTTACAATGGCAAAACAAATAGCAGTAACTCCAGACAGAAAAGCTAAATTTGATTATGATAATAAAATGATTACTTACTTTTCTGATACAGAAGCAGCACAAGTAATATTAGGAATTGAAAAGGCATTACATGGTTTGTATACAAATATAAAAATGCCACATTTAACTTCTAATGATCCAAAAAACATTCAATTAGAATTTAGTGAATATAACGGAAATGCACAATGCAAATTTTCTTTAATATCAACAACAGGAAAAGGTGCTTACTCTATATATTTAAACGAAGCTGAAATGTATTTAATTATGCATAATTTAAAAGAACAAATAAGCTTATATAACAAAAGACTAATTGCAGAAGCAAATGATGATGCAGAATTCAAATCATTTATGACACAAGGGAGATAAAAATGAAAAAACAAATATTTGTAATTAATAAAGAAACAATTAAAAAAGAAATTTTTGATTATATAGATACTGAATTTGCTAATTATAGTAATTTTAATGATTTTTATAAAAGCATTATTATTGATGATGTAATAGAAGTTGTAGGAACTAAAACTCTATATGACTATATTCAAGTATATGAAAACAAAGTAGCGGAAATAACAAAAAATCCTGTTGGTGTAATAACTGGTTTTTTAAAGGCAGTTAATATGCTAACAGGAGAACCTTTATATAATTATAAAATAGAAACAAAAATAAAAGATGATAAATTAATGTTTTTCTATGTTAACTGGTTAAGAAAAGATAATAAAAAAGATTATTATTCTTATAAATTAGAACATAATATTAATAACTTTATAGATCTTTTAAAAAAAGAAGAAAACATCAATACATTGGCAGAAAAAGATATTATTAATTTATTAAAACTTTTAACTGAAAATGTATATGAATATATTCAAGTTCAAATAGATGAAGAAAAAGAAGTTACACCAGAAACAATGATAAAAGAAACACTTTTTATTCTTACTGATATGGAAGCTAATAGAATTATTCCTAAAATATTAAAGGAAGAAGAAAAAGTTGAAGATAGTAAGAAGTAAATATCTTGAAATTCATTGTTATGGTGACTTTGAAAGAATTACTGTACAAAGGTATTTGGATAAGCAATGTGTTTATCCAAATCCTAAATATGATAAAGCAGTAAAAAGAAAAAAAATAACAGGTTATATTACTGAAACACAATATGTAAAAACATATAAAGTAGAAAAATTAAAAAACGGAACAACTATTTTTAAAGTATTAAAAGCTAATAGAACAGTATTTGTAGATGTTATTAATAACTTAGGATTAAAAGTTGATGAAATAGTAGATGAAAGAATATGTGTTCCAGCAAGAATGGCTTGTCATGTAAAACCAAGAGATAAAATGCAAGAACAAGCTATTAAAGATGTAATAAATAACGAATGGAACTATGGAATTTTGTCATCTTCGCCTGCAAGTGGTAAAAGTTACATGGCTATTAATATAGCTTGTCATTTTAAAGTAAAAACTTTAATAGTTGTAGATATGTATTTACTTGCAGAACAATTCGTAGAATCGATTCATAAATTTACAAAAATTCATCCAACAAGAATAGGCGTTATACAGGGTAAAAATAAAGATATAGAACATAAGGATATAATTATAGCTACTGCACAAACACTCTCTAAAGATGAAAAACTATTAAAGCAATTATCTAAATTTATATCTTTTCTAATAATAGATGAAGTACAAATAGCTTCCTGTGACATGATTCAAAAGATAGTTAAAGAACTTGTTCCTAAATATCAATTAGGACTTTCAGGGACGCCATATAGAGATGATGGAATGGATTTCTTAATAAGAGAATCAGTTGGACCTATTATTCATAAAGCAAATAGAAAAGATTTAGTAGATGCAGGAAGTATGGTTACTCCTATTCTAAGACCTATTTTTATCAAAGATGATAATTTATTTGAAAAGTACAATCTAAATGATAATATAGATTTTAGAACTGTAGTAGACGAATACTATAACAATCCTAAAACAATAGATAAAGTAACAAATATAATGTTATATCACCTTAATAATAATGATAGTCAATTAGCTATCTGTAAAGAAAAAACAATGGTAAACGAATATTATAAAGCATTGTTATTAAAGATAAGACCTTCTATAATTAAAGATGTTGAAAATTATAATAAAAACATTATAAAAGAATATCATAAACAAATAGAAGAAATTAACAATACAGATATATTTAAAGTTGTACCAAGAAAAGAAAAAAATAGTTATGAGAAGGGTCATACTAGATTGTCTACTATACAAAAATACTATTCTGAAAAATTACAAGAATATAAAGATAAAGAGATTACTAAAATCATTAATAAAATAGAAAAGCTTCAAAAGAAAGAATGGTTTGAATCTGACTATATATTAGAACAAGAAGATTTAAAAGTAATAAGAATAATAACTGGAGAATTATCATCTAATAAGAGAAATCAATTAATATCAGATACAAATAATAATATAGTAAAAATACTTATTACAACTACTTGTTTTGACAAAGGGTTGTCTATAGATAGATTAAATATAGAATATCTTTTGTTTTCTACAAGAGAGCGAAATTCTACGGTCCAACGTGTAGGAAGATGTGGGAGAGCGTTTCCAAATAAACCAACATCTATAGTATATGATATTATATATGATCATTATATGAGTTGTTTTCAATTTTATAATAGAAAAGGTGATTGCAGATTATCTGCTCACCAAGGATTTACAAAAATTCATCCTAGTATAGAGTATTTTAAACAATTCCTAATGAATAGATTTAAAGATGAACCATTTAATAATAAAGCAAAATGGGAAGAAGTAAAAAATAAATATATAATAGACATAAATGCCTAGTTTAACTAGGCATTTTTCTATTAGGAGGATATATGAGAATATTTAATTATAATAACGCTCATTTAAAACTTGTTAAAGGAATATGCAAAGGATGTTATTTTGAAAAAATATATAATAAAGGTTGCGAAGCTCCATGTGAACTAAAGTTTCATTGTTTAGATTTAACGAAAGATAGACAAGATCATTTTGAAGAAATATCTCCTATAGAAGCCATGGTATTAATGGAGGAAAAAGATGAAAATTGAAACACTTTATAATCACATTGTATATTTAGACAAACAAAGAAAAATGTTAAAAACAAATAAATTTTTTAAATTTGAAGATGTAATTTTAAAAATTGAAAAGCAAGTAATCGATAAAAATAAAAGTTTGTGTGAAAATTGTTATTTTAACATTCATCAAATTGATTGTAGTGGTATACCATGTAACTTAAACAAACAATCTTATATATATAAAGAATTATCTGATATAGAAAGACTAATATTGTTAGGAGAAGATAATGGAGTATAAAGCAGGGCAAGTGTTTAAATATAAAAACAGTTATATATTAGTAACAGAAGGAAGAGAATGTTTAAAATGTTTTTTTGATTATGTGAATTATCCTTATATTGCAGAAGAAAAGAAAAATAAAATGTGTTATAGAAAAAACTTAACTTGTAGCAATAGATCTAGACTTGATAAAACAGATGTATATTATAAAGAAATAACAGGGATAGAATATTTAATTTTAAAAGGGAGTGATTAACTTGAAACATTTAGTAACAATAATTTTATTATTATCATCACTTACAACATACTGTAAAGATGATTTTAATAGTATTTATAAAAATACATTAAAATATGAAGGAACAAAATATATAAAAAATAAAATAGAAGAAAGCAAGTATGGTATTACAAATTACTATTCTAAAGATGTTAAAAATTTAACTAAAGGAAAAGCATATAATATTGCTTATAACAAGATCTATAAAACTCACAGAATAAATGAAATTAAAGATAAAGATGTAAAAATGTTTATTTTTGATTGGCTATATCATTCATCACCTACTAAAGCTATTAAGAATATTCAAATGGTTTTAGGGATAGAAGTTGATGGTGTAATAGGAACACAAACAATAAAAGCTATAAACTCATATAAAGGTGATCTTGTAAAAGAATTAAAAATAACAAGATTAAAATATGTAAGGAGTTTAAAGCATTATAAAAAATACAAAACTAACTGGGAAGATAGAATTAATAATATAGTATAGGTAGGCGATTAAATATGTTTAGATGGACTAAAAAGATTAATAGCGTTAATAGTAATAATTTTAATGGTGCAAAAATAATTGGAGATTCGGATATAGTTATTAATGATAAAATGTATAAAGGTAAAAGCATAAACATAAGCAATAATAAAATAATTATAGATGGAAAAGAAGTTGGAAATACTGAAAATAATACAGTAGTAAATATAGAAATATATTTAAAAGAAGGTTCTAAGGTTGAAAATGCTACTACTATTTCAGGAAATATTGAAATTCATGGTGATATAATAAATGCAAAAACTACAAGTGGTGATATAACTGTTGTAGAAGGTAATATTAATGGAAATGTAAACACTGTATCTGGTGATGTTCAAGCTGATAAAATAGAAGGAAACGTTAATACTGTTTCAGGAGACATAATTAGAAAATGACAGCAGAAAGATTTGAAATTTTAAGAAGATGTTTCCAAAAAGGTTTAACAGTAAATTTAAAAAATTTCCAACTATATTATAAAAAAAGTGGTAAAATATTAAAACCTATAAGATATAATAATAAAGACTATGTTATTATAAATAAACAAATATGGTGGTTACCAATGGTAATAGGAGCATATATAGGACTAGACGTAATAGGCACAACATGGATACCTAAAGATGGTAATATATTTAATTATCATCCTGGAAATTTTCTTTTATTAACAAAAGAAGAAAAAGAAATATATGAAAAAGAAAAATCTAAAACAAAATTTAATTGGAAAGATTTGGAAACTTTACAAGAAATGAAAATGCCAACTAGAGGTAATTATTTAAAAACAATATCTTTTATGTTTGGCATTTCTTTAAAAAATCTATATGCAATTAAATATCATGATTCTTTCAGAATATTTGGATTAAGCTATAGCGGATTGAAAAGATACAATAGAATGATATAAAAGGATGGTGAATAGATGAGAAAGTTAAAAAAGAAAAAAATAGATTTGAATACTCTTGATGGGAGAACAAAGGCTATAAACGACTATTTTAAAAAAGCTTTAACAGAACAAGATTATAAAATATTTGTACATTTAGGATATGCAAATAATCAGTATGTAAAGGAACATACTAGATTAATAGATATGTGTTTTTTAGTATTAAAATATAAACAAAGTAATCAAAAAGATTATCATATTTATGATGCAAGATTAAAAGAAGCATTAAAAAACTTTTTAGAAAAAGTTTATAATACTATAAAAGCAGATGTTCCTTTAATGGATTTTATTAACTTATTTGTAATAAACGGATATCTTTGTGATTATCTATCTATAAGAAACGAATTTTTAAGAGTTTGTATGAGCAGAGGAGAACTGAAAATGTATAATTCATTCTTTGATAACTTTTGGGAAAGTAGAAAAAAATTCATGGATTATGAAGGTGCTTTTTCTCCAGAAATAGAAAAGAAATTTCAAGACTCTATTTATTGGATTTCTAATTCTTTATTTAAATTACTTCCTTATATACAATCAGTATATAATGCAGACATATGCAAGAAACAAATAGAAGAAGCTATGAATAGTATTAAGTATGAATCTAAAATAACTGTTAAAAATCCACCTGATGAAAAGAAAATGATAGATAATATCATGAGAAGAATAACTTACATAAGACAACATTTAAATCCTAATCAATTTACTATATTAGAAGGATTAGAAGAAAAAGAAATAAAAAAAGATTTAAGTGTTGTAAAAGGAACTCTTACTAGAATAGAAAAAGCTTTACAATGTATAATTGATATCATTGAAGTAGAGTATTTTGACGAAGATTAATATATATGATATTTAGTTAATTAATAACAATTAACTAAGAGGTATTAATAAGTGAGTAGATTAAAATGTGTTAAATGCGGAAAAGAATATAACTTTTATCATTTACACGGAGTACATAAGAAAAATTCAACTTGTCCAGATTGCAACAGTAAACTTAAATATATTGGAGAATGTGGTGAATGCTTGGATTTTTTAGAATATTACAATGGTGTAGGATTATGTTGCATTTCTAATAAGAAGAAAAATAAAGATAATCCTGGATGTAAAAATTTTAATTAATAAAATGAGGTATAGTTTTATATCTCATTTTTTATTTTGGAGGAAAATATGAGAAAATTAAGTGTAATAAAATTACAAAAATCTAAATATGATAAAATGGCAAATTATTTCTGCAAAGAAAATATAGATTTTTTTAATTCTGATATATCAAGAATACAAGCTTATGAAAATGATTACTGTATATTATTTTTAGATAATATTAGATTTGAAAGCGAAGAGCATATAGCCAACAGAGAATACTATATTAAAAGATTTAATAAAGAAAAGAATAAGATAGAAGTTTTGTTTTACACTATTAACGAAGAAGAAGCTATAAAGGAATTTAAAAGCTTTTTAAAAGGGAGTGATAAAAGTGAAGATTAAAGTAATTCAAACAGGCAGTGATGGTAATTGTGTATGGATTAACCATAAAGATACAAATGTGTTAATAGATGCAGGATTCAAAAGCAAAACAAAAATGCAAGAATGTTTAGAGGAAATTATGCAAGAAATTACTTTTGATGGTATAGTTATAACTCATGAACATACAGATCATTTTAATAAATGGACTGGAAGATTAGCTATGGAAAAAAATATTCCTATTTATTTACATGAAAAGCATTTAATAGGAGAAGAGGATAGAAAAGAAAAAAGACTTTCTTATATAGATAGAAGAAAATCTGAAGAATATAAAGCTAATATAGTTTTAATAAAAGAAAATGAAGAATTTACTATTAAAGATTTAACTTTTTATCCATTTACATCTTACCATGATGCTCATAAGACATTAGGTTTTAGAATAAATGGAAACACTCTTTATCTAACTGATTGTGGATTCATTTCAAATGCTATAAAGAAAGAAGCAATGAAATGCAATAATTTTATTATAGAGCTAAATCATGATGAAGAAATGTTAATGAATAGTGATAGACATTGTTCAAATAAATTAAGAACTTTAAGTAAATTTGGTCATTTATCAAATTCAGAAGCTATTAAGTTTTTTAATTATATGAAAGAAAAAGGTGTAGATGTTAAAAATATAGTTACTTTACATATATCAAGAGCAAACAATACTCATGATATTATAGAAAATAACTTGAAACATTTAGTAACAACAAATTGCTATGTTAGTGATCGTGAAAATAATAATGAAATAATTTTTGACTAAAATTGATGAAATAAAAAAGAAACAATATAATAGGATATAAAATTAATTAGGAGGAATATAAAATGATAAAATCAGTAATGTCATGGAATGAGGAAGTAAAAAAATATAACAAACAAATTAAAAAAATCGAAGATTCTTTAGCAGAAGATGAATATTTCATTGTAGACACTAAAGAAAACTTTGAAAAGAAGAAATCAGAATATGAAGGAAAAGAAAAATTAATATTATCTAAATATCAACAATTAGTAAAACTTTCAGAAAACAGAGATAAAATTAGAGAAGCAATTATGAAATCAAATGCTACAAGTTATGTTAAAGTAGCAGATAAAACTTATACAGTTGCATTAGCTATAGAGAAATATAGAAAAGCGGATGAGTTTTTACAACTGTTAAAATATCAAATGATTAAATTAGAAAATGAAAAGAAAAAAGTTGAAAAGAAAGCTGAACTTAGAATTTGTGAATTAGAAAATAAATTCTTTGGAAACACTAGACAACCTTCTGAAAGTGAAAAAAGAATCATTGAAGAAGCTAAACAATTAAATGAGCTTGTAGTTTGTGATCCATTAAATATTAATGATAAATTTTTAAAACTTCAATCAGAAACAGAAGAATTTAAGTCTTTAGTCAATATTGCATTAAATGAGCATAATGTTAAGACAGAAATTGAAATAGATTTAGATTAATAGTATAACTTATATGGATAGTATATCGAAAACTTAGAATTACTCCGAGGAGTTATGGATTAGCTCCTCGAAAATCAAAATCTTAATCCAATTAAATACATTTCCCTAATAAGGAAACAATTTAAAAGAGATTCTTAATAGAAGAATATACAGAACAATTTCTTAGTTAGCTTTTGTATATGTATATAAAAAGCGTTCATAAAGAGTTAAGAATTTAAATGTATTAAGCAATAAAGTTAAAAGTTAAGAATGTGTAATAATAAATTAGATGAAAAATAAATAGCACACATTTCTTGACTGATAAAGTAATTAAGTTTTCAAGATATAAAGAATTAAAGTGATTTCTAAAAGTGTTAAAGATAAAATAAAATCTTGGAACTAGGTTTAATACTTTGAGTAAAGTTGTAAGAAATCCTCCAAGCTGATATATTATCCATATGATTTGGAAGGTTAGCCTAATTGGTAAGGTAGCACACTGCTAACGTGCAGTCGTAACAGACTTACGAGTTCAAGCCTCGTACCTTCCCCCAGTATGATCCCATAGCTCAGTTGGTAGAGCGTTTGACTGTTAATCAAAATGTCGATGGTTCAAGGCCATCTGGGATCGCCATATACGTGCATAGCTCAACTGGTAGAGCGTTAGTCTCCAAAACTAAATGTTAAAGGTTCAAGTCCTTTTGCACGTGCCATTACAATATGAACCCATGGTCTTTTGACGTCATTGGCACAAGGCCACCTCAAATAGCAAAGCAGAGATTAATTTCTCTGCTTTTTTAAAGAAAAAAATAAGGAAGTGATTAGAATGATTCAACATTTAATTGAAGAAATTTATGAAGAAAACCTACAAGAAGTAGAAAAGTTAAAGAAAGATAGAAATATTAAACAACCATATATTGTTATACTTAGTACAACTGATGATGAACCAAGTAGAAGATATGTAATGAATAAAATGAAAAAATGTAAAGAAAATGATATAAAGTGTGAAGTAAAATATCCTACTTCTATGGAAAGTTTAAAATGGATGATAGAAGTTGCTAACAATGATCCTCAAGTAACTGGAATTATTGCTCAGTTTCCTCTAGCAAGTTATGTTAAAAACCCTCAAGAGATATTTGATTTAATTTCTCCAGCAAAAGATATTGATAGATTACATTCAAAATTTTATTATGACAAAGACCCAAGTAATCTACCTTTAACTGCAGAAGGGTTAGAAAGATTATTACAAAAAGTTTCAAGTAAATTCCCTTATGAGTGTAAAAGAGTATTATTTTTAGGAAATGGAATGACAACCAATAAAAGATTATTCTTACATATGTTTGACAAAGGACAATTTGATTGTAGAATAGCAAATAGTAAAACACCTAAACATTCTATTAGAGAGTTAATAGATTGGTCAGATATAATCTTATCTGGAATAGGAAAAGAAAATTCCCTTGAATGTAAAGGGAAAATAGTAATTAGTCCTTCTATTATTAAAACAGAAAATGGATTTAGAAGTGATTTAATTGAAGAATTAAGAAATGCAAATGTTACTCACAAAGTAATTGGTAGTATAGGTAAATTAACAACAAGTAATTTAATATTAAGAGCATATAAAGATGCTAAAAAACAATCAGCAGAGATTTAATTCTCTGCTTTTTTATTGGAGGTAAAAATATGAAGTATTTAGTTATAGATAAATTATTAAATGAAGAAAGAGAATACTATAACATAACAGATGCTTATAAAGATGCTGAAAAACATAATTGCATATTAGTTCATGTCAACAAACATGGAGAAAAAACTATATTAGAAGATTTTAGTTAAAAGGTAGGTGAATAGAGTGAGTGCCAGTAGAAATATTATGTTATATGATTATGAAGAAAAAATTATAATCATGTCGCAAGTAAATAAAAAAGAACGTAATGCTAGTAAGATTGCAAGAAAATACAATATTGGAGAAAGCACTATTAGAAAATGGTTTATGGAAGCTGGATTTGGAAATCTTAGAAAAAATGGAAAAATCATTCTTTCTGATATGAAAAAGATAAATGTGGAAACAACAGAAATGAAAATGATAACTAAAATAAATCATTGCATATCGATAGAAAATAAGATTATGGAATTACTTCCTTTTCTTATGGAAAATGGTTTTGATTTTGAAGATAGTTTAGAATTGTTAAATATAAGTAGATATGAATATGAAAAATATAAAAGGGAGTTGATTTGATATGAAACTTTGTATTGTAACAAAATTTTTTCATTCTAGTAATAAAGAGTATGAAGGACAAAATAATGAATTGGAAAAGATTATGAAAAAAACATTAACTGAAGCAGGAGTAAAAAGAAATGTTTTTAGGTTTAAATATGATCTTGAGTTAGACAATTCATTTAGTTTAGAAAAAATAGATAAACTTCAAGAAATATTAGAACAAATGACTATAATTAGAAAGGCTTATATATACACAGATAATCAAATAGCAATAGATTTAATATAGAGGAGATGATAAATATGAGTTTTAGTATAAGTAACCATGCATTAGCAAGATATGCAACAAGATATCAAGGAACAGTTTTAACAGATAATAATGTTCAACAATTTAAAAGTAGAAATCCAGAGGAAGCAAAAGCATTTGAACAATCTTTATTAAGAGATACAGAAAAAGCTATTTTTATAGCAGAAGCTAACTTTGAAAAGTTTCCAAAATCAAGATTTTATATTAATACAGAAACAATGATGACATTTGTTGTTTCTCAAGAAAATTGTATAGTAACATGTTATCCAATTGATTATGGTTTAGAAGAAGATATGAATAGAGAAATGTTATCTATTTTAATAAAAAATAAAATGCTTTTAGAAGATAAATTAAGCGAAACTAAAAATAATAATGAAGTTCAAATTTCTAAATTGGAAGAAGAAATAGCAGATTTTAAAGTTGATTTAGAAAATCTTAATACTCAAATAGATATTATTAAAGCTTCTAAGAAATTAAGAGAAGATACTATTAATGTATTAAAACAAAAACAACAATCTATTGATAGTCAAATAAAAGCTGCTGTTGAAAAAATAGTTAGAAGTAAAAATGCTTTTTAAGGAGTGGTTAGAGGGGTTATGTTGTTTTTTAAATTACAAAAAATAAGATATAGTTCTGTGGTTGATGAAGAATATGATTCAACATATATATATTTGGTAGAACACTTTGAAGAACTTAATACATATCATACATTAATTTTTACTCTTAATAATAAAAGTATATTTGAAAAATGTTATTTCTTTAAAGGATTACCATATTCAGTTTCTAAAAAAATAAGTAAAAGTTATAGTGATGTAGAAAAATTATCTGATATAGAAGGAATATTTTTAATATCAGAATATGGAAAAAATATAGAAAATTATCTTAAAGATTTAACTTATTTTGATGAAAAAGATGAAAAAATAAAAGAATATTTTCTAAATTATATAAACGATATATTGGGTGATGAATAATGAAATGGCGTATTACTCATACTACAAACGGAATATTATTGTTTATCATTAATAAAGAATATTCATTAAGAGTATTTAAAACTAAAAAAGGTTCTAAGTGTTGTCATTTAATCAATGTTGATAAATTATCATCAGATGATCATTTTAGAAATTCAAAAGAAATTTCAGAAATAGAAATGTTAATAATTGATGTTTATAAATTAATTAAAGAATTTATTCCTAAAATTAAAAAAATACCAGTATATGAAACATGTAAGAATAACTATAATAAAGAACTACTTGAATTTAAAGAATACTTTAAAGAACTGGAGGGAGAACACATAGAAATGTTAGAACAAAATTCCGCATGCGGAGAAATTAAGGAGTAAAAAATGAAATGGACAATATATAATTCAAAGCTATCAGGAGATATATGCTTAACATTACATAGTAAAGATTATACTCCAATATTTGATAAAGATTACAGATTGGAAATATGGTTAATTAAAAAAATCAATGATATAAGTATTGACTTTAATTCAGAATTTATAGCGATAGGAAAAGATTTATCAGAAATTGAAGCTATGTTTTATTTAAAAGATTATAAAAAACAAATAATCGAAGAATGTAAAAAAATAAAAAATAAACGTCATCTTTTCCTTGAATCAAGTAATGAAGCAAGAAATGAATTAGTTAAATATTTGTTAAACTTTATAAACAATATAGAGGCTAATTAACAGTTAATTAATATTTATAAAAATATACACAAATTTGACGATATGGTTAATATATTTTAAAATTATCGTGAGGTGATTTTATGAAATATTATTCTATTGGAAAATTTGCAGAACAAATAGGTAAAACTCCAAAGACTATTAGACTTTGGGATAAACAAGGAATTTTAAAACCTGCTCATGTAACACAAGGTGGCACAAGATATTATTCTCAAGAACAAATTGATAATTATTGTGGTATTAAAAAAATAAAATCTAAAAAAATTATTGGATATTGCAGAGTAAGTTCTAAAAAACAAAAAGATGATTTAGTAAGACAAATAGAAAATGTTAAGACTTACATGATTGCAAAAGGATATTCTTTTGAAATTATATCAGATATTGGTAGTAGTATTAATTATAATAAAAAAGGTCTTAATAATTTAATAGAAATGATAACTAACAATGAAGTTGAGAAAATAGTTATTTTATATAAAGATAGATTATTAAGATTTGGTTTCGAATTAATAGAAAACATTTGTAAAAGATACAACTGTTCAATAGAAATAATTGATAACACACCAAAAACTGAAGAACAAGAACTTGTGGAAGATTTAGTTCAAATAATAACAGTTTTTAGTTGTAAATTACAAGGTAAAAGAGCTAATAAAGCTAAAAAAATTATCAAGGAGTTAACAGATGATAATATCTAAAAAAGTAAGATTACTGCCTACAAAAGAGCAAGAAGAAAAATTATGGCAATCTGTAGGAACAGCTCGTTTTGTTTATAATTGGACTTTAAATAGACAATTAGAAAATTTTAAGAATGGTGGTAAGTTTATACAAGATGGTGAACTTAGAAAAGAAATCACACAACTTAAAAAATCAGAATTGTCTTGGTTAAATGAAGTATCTAACAATGTAGCAAAACAAGCTGTAAAAGATTGTTGTAATGCTTATAAGAGATTCTTTAAAATCAAAGATAAACATTATTCTAAATCAACCATAGAAAAAGCTAAAAGGCAAAATAGAAAACTAACAGTTTATGATTTAGAAGGACATCCTAAGTTTAAAAGTAAAAAGAAAAGTAAAGCTAGTTTTTACAATGATCCTATAAAATTAAAAGTTAAAGAGAAAAAAGTTTTAATTGAAAAAATAGGCTGGATAAAAACAAATGAACAAATACCAAGCAATATTAAATATAATAATCCTAGAATTACTTACGATAATAAATATTGGTATATTTCTGTTGGAATAGAAGTTTATAAAAAAGAAGAAGAATTAACAGATATTTCATTGGGAATAGATTTAGGATTAAAAGATTTGGCTATTTGTTCAGATGGAAAAGTTTTTAAAAATATCAATAAAACTAAAGAAGTTAAAAAGTTAGAAAAAAGATTAAAACAGAAACAAAGACAAATTAGCAGAAAATATGAGATGAATAAAATAAAAAAAGAAGGAGGTGAACGTTGTCAATTCATCAAAACTAAAAATATAGAAAAATTAGAGAATACAACAAAACTAATACATAGAAAATTAGCAAATATTAGAAATAACTATCTTCATCAAGTTACAACAAGTATAGTGAAAACCAAACCATATAGAATTGTAATAGAAGATCTGAATGTTTCTGGAATGATGAAAAATAAACATCTATCTGATTCAGTAAGAAAACAATGTTTTAATAAGTTTAGGCAGTATATAACTTATAAAGCAGAAATAAATGGAATTGAATTAATAGTAGCAGATAGATTTTACCCATCATCAAAAACTTGTAGTGAATGTGGCTTTATAAAGAAAGATTTAAAACTAAAAGATAGAATTTATAGTTGTCCACATTGTGGAGCGATAATTGATAGAGATTATAATGCTTCACTAAATTTATCTATGTATAAATTAGCATAAATTCACAAACAAGAAAATGCTAATGTGTAGGACGCGTTGTATCCGAATTTAAGCCTTTGGAGAGTCATATCAAATGAAAGTAGCTACGGCAAAATCAGATTCTGTGAAGAAGGAAATAAACAAATTTCTATATTTTTATAGATTTTTGGCAACGGATGGTGATTAGAATGTTAAGTATAATTAATGGAATTAAAGTAATTCTTAATAATGATAAAAAAATAGTTGAAGTAAGAGTAAAAGACTTAAATCAATTAGAACAAATAAATAATAAAATAGATTCTGTTAAACAATTATATAAAGATTATTCTTTTTTTATTAACTTGGATAATAAATATAAGGTAGATGATTTAAGTGTAAATGAAATAGATAAATTTTGTAATCATATAAATCAGAGAGTTAAACTTCTTATATGTATAAAAGAATTAGAAGAGAAAAAAACAAAAACAGGAAAATATATGTATAACATAGTGGCTGAACTTCCTGGAAAAAGAAAATATATAAACTGTAGTGTTTTTAATTTAGTTCCTCTTACTATTGCTAAAGGAAAATACTATATAGCAGATGGAAAAATAGTATTAGGTGATGAAAAATATATTAAGAAGAACAAAAAAGCAATAGGCTTAACAAAAGATTATAAATTTAATATAGAATCTATAGAAGAATATAAATTTGAAGAAAAAGAAAATAAAAAGAAATATGATGTATCTAGAGCAGAACTTCATCTTCATACTTCTTTTTCCAAGAATGATGCTTTTATTACTACTAAAGATATAGAAAAAGCATTTGATGAAAATAAACTACATACTCTTGCAATAACAGATCATGGTGCAGTATTTGCTTTTGTTCCATATATTAATAAATTAAAAGATAAATATAAAGGAACAGATAAAAAGATTATTCTTGGTTCTGAATTTTATTCAACAGATTATGAAGAATATCAACAAAGCTTAATAAATAAAATGAATGAATTAGAAATAAAAGAACAAGAGATACATGAAGATACAACTTTGTCAGAAATAGAATCTATTAATAATCAAATAGCAGATTTAAGAAAAAAAAGAGATTCTCACAAAAGATATTCTGCTAGAAAAACAATATCTGATGAAGAGAGAGAAGAACATACAGCATTGTATGAAGAAAAGGTAAGGGAAATAGAAGAACTTAATAATACTATTAAGGAATTAAAAAATCTTACTAAAGAAAAAGAATTAGAATTAGTAAGAATAGAAAATGAAAGAAAGTATCTTAATGATGAAATAGGACATATAAACGATATAGATAGAGACCACTTAACTGTACTGCTTAAAACACAAGATAGTGAAATAGATTATAGAGGAGAAAAAATAACTATAAATGAAGGTTTAGTTACTCTATATAAACTAATAACAATGTCTTATCAAAAATATTTCTCTGCTCCTACAAAAGAAGAATTTAAAAAACAAGGTAAAAGACCAATGGTTCCTTATCATGAAATATTTAAACCAGAAATAAGAAAACATTTTCTTATTACTTCTGCTTGTGCATTTGGAAAACATATGAAACTTGCAGTAGAAGGAAAATGGAATGAATTTAGAAAGTGGATTCATAATCTTGATGCTGTAGAAATACAACCATCTTGGAATAATAAATACATGGTAACTCATGAAGATTATCCTAATATTTATTCTATAGAAGATGTATATGCTCTTCATAAAAAGATATATGAAGTATGCAAAGAAGAAGGAATACCTTGTATTATAACTTCTGATGCTCATGTTAATGATAAAGAAGACAGGATATTTAGAGCAAGATTTAAAGAAGGATATATCGGTTTGATCCGTCAATTTGCAAAAGAAGAAGAAAAGAAAAATGCTTCTGGAGATGACGACTTTTCAGTAGAAACACAACCTTTTATTATGTCTTATGATGAAGTAATAGAAGATTATATTAAGCAAGGTTTTACTAAAGAACAAATAGAAGAAATGCACAATAATTCAAACAAATTAGCAGAACAATGTGCTAATGCGTTTGATATTATAATTCTTCCGAAAAAATTATTCTTACCAGATTTTCCAGATAAAAATGTACAAGAAGAAGTGCCTAAAATGGTTTGGAAATATGCAATAGATAAATGGTCTAAAGATGGTACAAAAGAAACTATTCACCCTAAGATAATAGAAAGAATAGAAGAAGAATTAAATGCAGTTGCTTCTACTGGTTATGAAGCATTATATATGATAGCAGCTTGGTCTGTTATAGAATCTGAAAAAAGAGGATTTCCAGTAGGTTCAAGAGGTTCATGTGGTAGTATGATAGTAAGTCTATGTATGAATATATCGGAAAACAACCCTCTTTCTCCACATTATTATTGTAAACATTGTCATCATGTAGAATTTGTAGAAACAGAATTAGTAGGATTAGATTTAGAAGATAAAACTTGTCCTGAATGCGGTTATACAATGGAAGGCGATGGATGCAATATAGAATACTTCAACTTTCTTGGTTGGGGAGGAACAAAAATTTGTGATATCGATTTGAACATAAGTGATGTTATACAAACTGATATTCATAAAGAACTAATAGAAATGTTTGGTGAAGAAAATGCAATAAAATCTGGAACACAAAGTTTCTATCAACAAGATGCTTTGATAAAAGATATATTTAGCCATATACCTAACATAGAAAATCTTGTACAAAGTGAAGAATTTGATATTGATTATATGGCAAATGAAATTCAAACACTTCGTACTACTTCACAGCATCCTGGGGGTATACTATTAAAACCAAAAGATATACCATTTGAATATGTAACACCATTAGTGAATGTAGGAGATAAACAAGATAGTCCTCCTTCAAGTTTTACTATTTATCATGAAATCGAAGCTCAGCTAGTAAAGATTGACTTACTAGGGCATACTGATCCTACAATGTTAAAAGAATTATATGATACAACTGGTTATGATTTTCATAATATAAGATTCAATAATCCAGTTTTATATAAATGTATTCTTGATCCAGTAATATTAGGAATTACAGACAAAACACAATTTCCTTTTCCTGCAACAACATTAGGAATATCAGAAATGAATACTGATTTTACAATGCAAATGTTATCTGAAATTAAGCCTAAAAATATGACGGATCTTATCTATTTTTCTGGGCTTTCTCATGGATCAGGTGTGTATACTGGGAACATACAAAGAGAATTAATAATGTCTGGAGAAAAAAAAATAACAGAAATTATACCCGTAAGAGATATTATCTTTCAACAACTTACTAAAAAATATGGATTTGAACCTAAAGAAGCTTTTACAATTTCTGAATCAGTAAGAAAAGGTAAAGGTATAAAGAAATGGGAACAAGAATTAAAAGAAAAATGTCCTTCTTGGTATATTGATATATTAAAAGATATTACTTATTTGTTCCCCAAGGCTTGCCAAAAGCACATCTAATATTTCCAAAAACTCATGCAAAATTGTAACAATAACAATTTTAATATAAATTGTAAATATCAAACAAAAAAGGAGATATTTATGATTTATAAAATAACTAACACTTTGAACAATAAAATTTATATAGGAGGAACAGTTAAAAAAAATCCTAAAGAAAGATTTAGAGAACATTTTGCTCATGCAAAAAAATATATGTCTCAAATAGAAAAAATGCAAGATATGAGAAATATAGATAAAAAATATTGGACAATAGAGAAAATAGAAGATTGTCCAAATGAACAACTGAAAGAAAGAGAAACATATTATATAAATAAATATAAAAAAGAAGGATATGATATGTATAACGAAGAAATGGTTAGCAATCTTCAAAGTAAGTTTTATTCTTATGATTTAAAAACAAATGAAATAATTGAATACTCATCATACAAAGAAACAGGATTTAACATTTCGAAAATATCTGCAATATTAAATAAAACAATAGAAAGAGTTAATAATAAAGATTATCAAAGAAAAAGTTATAAAGGAAAATTATGGTCTTATGAAAATAAGCCAGAAGTATGGAAACAATTAAAAAGTGAGTTTGATAACAGAAAAGCAAAACCTAGAAGAATTATGAATATAGAAACTGGCATTGTATATGAATCAATAGCTGATGCAAATGAAGATTTTGGAAAACCAAGATCGCATAATTCTATAACTAACGCTTTAAACGGAAGAGTGCCTAGAGGTTTAGGTTATCACTGGAAATATGTAGATTAAAAAAATACCAAGCGTGGGCCTTGTAAAACCGTCTTAACCTATAAATATAGGGTGTGAGAATAACGATAGTTCAAGTAGGAAATGACTTGTTAATATTCTTGCTAACAGGGGATAGCTACGGAATCCTGTGCTAAATCAAAGGTGAAATTCCTTTGTAAATGTGAATCGACTATTGAAAGCTAAAAAACTGTTAAATCAGTTGAAAATAAGGCAGAAATACTGCACGAAGCGAGTAAAGTAGTTCCTCTTAAGAGGTTGTCTATTGGTACGACGTAATACGAAAGAGACGGGTAAAATAATATAGTCAGTAGTAGCAAAAAGAAACAACGCATGCAGCAGCATATATAACAAACGCTTTAAGAATATTGCATTATAAAATTTATTATCCACAACAATTCTATTCGGCAGCAATAAATAGATATGGAATAACAGATAATAATAATAGTACCTTTGATTATATTAAATTCTTTAAGAATATTAATACAATAGAGGATTTACAAAGATTTCATTCACATATTAGTCATAGTACAGATAATCCTGCAAAGGAGAAATCACAAAAAACTATTTCTAATATTCTTTGGGAAATGAAACTTAGAGGATATCATATCGAAAAACCAGACTTTACTTCTAAAGCAGATAGATGCACACCTAGTAAAAAGAATGATAAAGTAGTTCTTTTACCATTACAAAGTATTAGTGGTGTTGGTCCATCAGCAGCAATAGATGCTTCTGAAGCATATAAAATTTATGGTGATAAATTATTTGATATGAGTAAAGAAGAACTATCTGAAATAAGAATAGAAAGAGATGGGAAAAATAAAAAAGCATTTGGTAAAAAATTTATAGAAGCTTATTTTGGAGAAGAGGAATAGTCCTTTTCTCCTTTTTTTATGGGTGATTATATGTATAGGAAAAAATTAAAAGAAATAGAAGATGAAAGAAAAATATTTATAGGAACTTTCGAAAGGTATGGAATAAAAAGTGGATATAAATGTCCTTTAAAAACAGTTCTTTTGTTAGATATAAAAGATGAAGAAGAAAATGAAATAACAGATCATTTGTGGTTTAATTTTACAAAAGGATTTGAAAAACTAGGAGAATTAAAAAAAGGAGATAAAATAAAATTTAGAGCTAGATCTAAAAAATACACAAAAGGTTATCAAGGATATAGATGGGATATCCCAAACAACATAAGTACAGATTATAAATTATCTCATCCTACTATATTGAGTAAAGAATAATTGGAGGTAAAATGGAATTTAGAAAATATAATAGTATTACTAATCATTTTGAAAAAAGTAGTCTAGGAAAATGGTTGAAAATGTATCCAGAATTATACAATGAACAATATATAATTCAAGAAAAATTAAATGGATCTAACTTTTCTATTTGGTTTGAAAATACAGACATAGGAGTTAATATAAAATGTGCTAACAGAACCGCTTTTTTAGATATTACAGATAGATTTTTTGATTATCAATTAGCATTGCAAAATGAAAAAGTGGAAAAATTAATTAATAACATAGTAAATAAAATTAAAAAAGATAATATTAAAGAACTTGTTATTTTTGGAGAACTATATGGTGGAAGAATTCAAAAAGGCGTTTTCTATTCTGATCAAAAACATATTAAATTCTTTGATATGAGAATAGATGATGTTTATTTACCTTTTAAAGAAACAGAAGAATTCTTTAAAGAAATTGAATCTGAAGATTTATTAGTTCCCAAAATAGCAATAGTAAATTCTTTAGATGAAGCATTAGAATTTGTTCCAGAGTTTAATACTTTATTATCAGATAAAGAATTTGAAGACTTAGATAACATATGTGAAGGAGTTGTTATTAAAACTTATAATAAAGTTTTTACAAATAAAGATGGAAGTTTTTTCTACATTAAAAATAAAAATGAAAAATATTGGGAAAAACATAAACTAAAAAGGCCTAATCAAAAAGACTATACTATGTGTGATACTGCTAATGAATTAAGAGATATATTTCAAACTTATATCACAGAGAATAGATTGTATAGTGTTTTCTCTAAATATGGTCAAATAGAAAGTGTTAAAGAAATAGGAAAATACATAAGTCTTTTAACAGAAGATGCAAGACAGGATTTTATGAAGGAATACAAAGAAAAATTTGATCCTTTAACTGATAGAGAAAAAAGAAATATATTAAAAGTTTCTGATATTGCTTCTAAAATAGTAAGAAACAATATGTAAATTATATAGGAGGGAAAAATGTTAGAAAAAGGAATAAATGAAGTAGGAAAAATTAAAATAAAAGATAAATTAGTAGTATCTGATCCTTGTTATAGTTTAGATGATTGGACAATCATATTAAATGATATGCTAGAAGGAAACTATAGATGTTTCTTTGAAAGAGGAGAAGGCTATAGAATATTTGAATCTTGGATTATACATGAAAATTATTGTATTTCGAAAGATGAAATAGAAGAATTAAAATATGAGATAGCAGTAGACTCTGGTCAAGCTGGATATTTTGAATATGATTATTTTGAAAAAAATTCAAAATTAGAAGAAATTGATAAAGATAAATATAATAAAGAATATTATGATAAAATTTGTGATTTAACTTATTCATATTTTGAAGAAATAAAAGATAAATATTTTTCTGGTGGTATAACACAAGAAAACGAAGCATTCGTTACTTCTAGTGGTTATGGTGATGGTTGCTATGAATGTTTTATTAAAAGAAATAAAGAAGATAAAATCATAGCAGTAAAAATTGTTTTTGTTGAATATGATGATGAAGATGATGAATATGAAGATGATGAAGAATAAAAATAATCTATAAAATTGCTAACAAATATCTTTTTGTATAAAATAAAACAAAACAATATAGATATTTGGAGGTTTTATGGAAAAGAAATTTTTAACACAAGAAGAATATAGAAAGAGATTGCAAAAAGCGGCAACAAAAATAGGAAAGTTACATTTCTTGGATGATGCAATAACTAGATTAGTTCCAGAAAGAGAACTTAAATCTAAAAATAAAAAGGATTAAACTGCTGGTGACAGTTTAATATATAAAAAGACTAATTGGCGATAGTCTATAAATAAGTATGTGGTAGATACTTGAAAGAAAAATTTTTTTATGGGTACATCTCCTTTCAATGAAAAAGGCGTAGAGTAACATCTACGCCTTTTAATCTATTATTTCTCAATAAAACAATAGAATTTGTATAGTATCCCTATAATGCTGTTGGCGATAACAAAATAAGGAACTAAAGGTAGAACTATTGGCGATAGCTCAACCATTTTATTGTATATTGTTTTAATAAATCGGAAAATTATATTTACCTCCTTCCGTACAGGTCTAATGTTAGCAACTATTTATTTTCCCATAATTATAGTACAGATAAATAGAATATAGTCTTAACTGCTAGGTTCGGAATGTAACTAGGTGTACCACTATATATAAACTAACATTGCAGAAAAAAAGCTACTCTGCCACGAGTAGCTTTTTAGGTAAATAATAATAATCCAATTAAAAACAATATACTTTTATAAAAAATGTGTCGCCAACACATGCTTTAAAGTTCACATCAATTAATCAAAAATTTTAAGTTCTTGCAGATGGAACTCTATTGCACAATAATTATAACATAAAATATCAAAAAACTCAAGAGGCTGTAATGCCTCTTTTTGTTTAATTAAAATTCCGCATGCGGAGAAATTAAGGAGGGAATTATGACTTACAATTTAACAGAATATCAAATAGAAGAAATTTTAAGAGAAGGCGAATTTAATAAAGAAAAATATACAGATTATATGTCTTTAGTATCTTTTAATTTAGGAGATAGCATATATGATTATGAACAAAAACATATAGTTCCTTTAATAAAAGATAAAAATAAACTTTATGACATGATAACAAATTGTGATCTTTTAAGAGACTCAACGGCTGAAAATATTTTTGATGATATAGAAGATTGCATAAATTGTGCTATAGCAGAAATAGAAAGATTAATAGAAAGAGGAGAAGTGGTTTGATGAAAGATATAGAAGTTTTTGTTGTTCAAGAAATGTATATTAATAGTGATGACTACTTTTTAGTAGCTAGAACACCTAAGTATGAAATGTATTGTATAAATTTATCAAAATTATACAAAGGTTATAAATCATATTTGTTTTCTCATACAGATGATGTTTTTGAAAGTTATATATTAATAGAAGATAAAGATGTTTTATTTGATGAAGATATAAATAAATATATTAAAAAAGTATTTGAGAAAAGTAATGAAATATTAGAAAGAGCAAAATTATATGGTAAAGAAAAAGAATATGAAGAAATTATAAATTGCACTAGAGAACAATATGGAATAATAATGGAGAATACAAATGGAAATTAGATATGATTTATTAAGCAGTATAGATAGATTTATGTTACTTGAAAATTCAATTAAAGATAAACTAAGCGAATTTGCTACTTATACTTATTGGGTTGAAAAAATATTTCAAATAAAATTATTGCAAAATATATTTGATGTAAAAGAAATATGTATAGATGAAGAATATGAAGAGAAAAAAAATTCAATGAGTGCAAAAACATTTAAAGAGTACATTATAAATCGTATAGAGCACTTAGATGTTTATTTTATTTGTGAATATAAAGGAATACAAATGCCTATTAAATGTAAATGTGAACAAATTTCTCAATATTATAGACAGATAGCTTTTACCTCTTATATAGATGATGATATAACTAAACCTCAATATAATTATGTTTTAAATTTTACAATAAAAGAAAAAGAATATATGGGTTCAGTTTCAATAGATATGCCTAAAGGTGATAAAATGATAAGCAAAAAACTTATAGATGAAAATATAAGACAAATTAAAAAACATTTAGATTCTGCATTAGATAAATTTAAAGCTTATGAATACAATAAAGAAATTTTAGAAAATATGTAGTAATTTGATAGAAGTATAAAATACCGTTACAATTTGAGAAAAACTAGGAGGGATTAAAATGTTAGAATTCAATGTAACAGTAGAAAATGTAAATGGAGTTTTAGTAACAACAAGCAATAGAGTTGCTAATGAATTAGGAGTAAGACATACACATTTATTGGACAAAATTAATGGTTATGTAAATAAATTTAGCTCAGCCGAACTTTCGGCTCAGTTCTATATCACTAGTAATTACAAGGATAAAAGCGGAAAAACAAATAAAAATTTCCTTATTACTAAAAAAGGTATAGCTCAATTAGTGGGTGGATATTCATCAGCAGTAGAAAAAGCTTTTAGTTTAAATGTTGCTTATATAAATAGATTTGAAGAAATGAAAAAACAATTACAAGGAATAGGAGTTCCTAATACATTTGCTCAGGCTTTAAAACTTGCATATGAACAACAATTAAAAATAGAACAATTAGAAATGGATAACAAAGAAAAAGAAACTAAAATAATAGAAATGTCTCCGAAGGCTAGCTATTATGATTTGATTCTTCAATCTAAAGATGTAGTAGCAGTTACAGTGATTGCTAAGGATTATGGAATGACTGCACAAGCTTTTAATAAATTGTTAAAAGAAAATAACATTCAATTTAAATGTAATGGAACTTGGGTTTTATATAGCAAATATAATGGTAATGGATATACTGCTACAAAAACACATACATTTACACATGAATCAGGAGAACAAGGAAGTAATATAGGGACTTATTGGACTCAAAAAGGAAGAGTGTTTTTATATAATTTTTTAAAAGAAAAAGGTGTTTTACCTATGATAGAAAAAGAATTAGGAGAAGTGATTTAGATGACAAAAATTGATAAAAAAGGTACTTTGTTAGACTTAACAGATTTAATGGGAATAGAAAAAATTTATAAAGAAGAAAAAAGTCCTTTTTCTATGGATTCAATTAAATTTATTTTTAAAGATAGTCATTGTTTTGATGGGAAAAGAGTATATGTTCATATGTATCCTTCTAGAGCAAGTATGGATCAATGGTTTAGTATAATTACAAAAAAAATACAAGGTGAAAAATAATAATATGGATAAAGAACATTGGAATTTATATGTAAAAGAATGTAAAGAAGAAATAAAGGACTATTTAAAAACTATTTCGATAATTATATTTATGTTTTTAATTCCTGTTATATTTATTACATTTTTCCTTGCACTTGGTGGATATTACATTATATTAGGCTTTATATTTATGGTGTTTGTATATGTTCCATCAGTTAAATGTTTTAGTATATATGCTAAGCATAGAAATGAATGGGAGGAAAAATGAATTTGCTTTGGTTTGCAGCAGGAATAATAGTTGGATTAGCAATGGGATTAGTAATAACATGTGCTATTGTTTCTAATAAAGATTCAAGAAAATTAGAAAGAGAGGAAGATATTAATGCTTGGTAATAATATTGATGAAATAGAATATGAAGACGAATTATGGTCTTTTCAATTAGGATATTGTAAAGTTATAAAAATAGATCTAAATCAAAATATTTTTTTAGCTAAATCTATAAAAACAGAAGAAGAACTTTGGTATACATTCGATGGTAGAGAAAGTGGCGGAATTTATTGCAATGTAGAACAATCAATATTTTGGGAAAAACCAAATTTCGAAATTCCGAATAAACCTTTTAATTTAAAAAGAGCAATAAGAAAAATAGCGAAACTTGAAGGTATGTATGACGAAAATTATTTTTTAATGTGGAGTAATGAAAAAAATAAAATAGTAATGGGATCAACAAAAGAAAATGAAGTACCGAATACTATTTATTTTACATACACATCTATTGTTAATCTTTTAGAAGAAATAGAAGATAAAGAAATAACAAAAGAAAAATTCTTTAAAGTAATGAAAGAATTGTATTTGGAGTGGTGTGCCTGTCAATATGAAATGTAAAAAAATGATAAAAGAGAATGTAAATTTTTG
>ERZ773142.400-NODE-400-length-42205-cov-15.537_pt1 | contig 42205 bp, 37 predicted proteins | sample MGYA00580853_ERZ773142 | MGnify/ENA primary metagenome ERZ773142 (study PRJEB29015, sample SAMEA2737862) | human gut metagenome | biome: human gut; feature: human-associated habitat; material: faeces | place: China | collected 2012 ... | reverse complement strand
AAAAAACAGCTCCTGCTGGTAACAGGAACTGTTTAACATACAATTAACTAAAGTCAAAGGTATGCACATTTGGTAAATATAGTATATCACGACTTTGGTTATTTTGTAATACACAAAATTAAGAAAGGGCGTGATTTTTTTATGAGTGAAAAACGAAAAAAGAAAACTTATCGGCGTGAAAAAGGATCCGGAGCAGTTTCTTTTGAAAATGGGAAAAGAAAAAAGCCATGGAGAGCAAGAATTACTATTACAAATAGTGAGGGGTATAAAAAACTAAAAACAATAGGAATGTTTAAGACAGAAAGAGAAGCTAAAAATGCTTTGGAAGAGTACATAAATAATCCTATGTTATTTGAAGCAAAAACTATTACTTTTGCTGAAGTGTTTTCTAGATGGTTTTCTGAAAAAACAACAGAAGCTTCTCAACCTGTTTTAAGAAAATATGAACTTGATTTTGAAAAATGCTTAGATTTACATAACATTAGTTTTGCTGATGTAAGACCTGCTCATATTCAAAAAATAATTAATGATATGGCTCCAACAATGGGAAGACATATAAAAATAATGTTTTCTCAAATGTCAGATTTTGCTATAAGAAACAATATTATTGCTAATGATTATAGTAAATATATAAAGACTTTGAAAAAGAAAGATAAAAAAGAGAAAACAGTCTTTACAGATGAAGAGATACAAATTCTTTGGAATAATTTAGGAACTGGAGTTACAAACAGTATATTAATTATGATCTATACAGGAATGAGAATAGAAGAATTTTTACAACTTGAAAAGATGTATATATCTTTTGAAGAAAGAAAGATAAAAATAGTGGATTCTAAAACCGAAGCTGGAAAAAGAATTATCCCAATTAGTGCAAAAATTGAGAAACTATTAAAACAAATGTTTTTTACAAGCCCATTTAATACTATTCTTGTAAAAAATGGCAGACCATATCGTTATGCAAATTATAGATTAGATTTTAAAGAAACATTGAATACTCTAGGAATAAAAGAACATAGTATACATGAATGCCGTCATACTTTCATAACAATGCTTAGTGATAAAAATGCAAATACTACTGCCATAAAAACAATTGCTGGCCATACTTCTTATGCTTTGAGTGAAAAAGTTTATACTCACAAAAGATTTGAAAGTTTACTTGAAGCAGTAGATTTATTATAAAAAAGTGTGGCATTATAGTGGCATTATGAACTTAAATACCTTGTTTTTTAGTTAAATACGATTAAAAAAGTATTTTTCTTTAATTTTTAAATAGAACATTTTAAAGCAAGTAGGAAAATTTATTGCTAATACTACCCTAAACTTTAAAAAACAGAAAAAGCCGACTTTCTTAATAAAGAAAAGGACGGCTTTTTCTGTTTATAAACTTATTTTTTTTAAATTCTATTTTAATCTATAAGTTTTTATTCCCTTATAATCTATTACATTTACTTTACTGTCTTCTTTAAGTCTTTCAAAAATTTCTTTTGTATTTTTTATGTCTCTTGAATTTATAAAACTTTCAACTTCAAATTGATTCATAGGGTGTCTTCTTATAATACTTAGAACTGCTTCATAATTATCAGATATTTCACTGAAGAAATTTCCTGAACTTAACATATCTATTGAAATTCCTCCAAGTTCTTTAACTGCATACTCTATTATTTCTTTTCCAACACTTTTAACATAATCTTCTGCAGGTGGTCTTACTGGAGTATTAATATATACTCTGTCATAATTTATTTTTTTTAATATTTCTTTAAAAGCTTCTATAGAATTTTTATCGCTGTTAATTCCTTCTACAAGCATTATTTCAAGCCATAACTGCCCTGTATATTCTTTAGAAAATTCTATAAGCCCTTGAAGCTCTTCATCAAATTTTATTGTTCCTAAAGGTCTGTCTATTATCTTTGATGTTTCTTCATCATATCCATCAATTGAAGGAAGAACAATGTCAGCTTCACAAAGTTCTTTTCTCACATTTTTATCATGGAGAAGTGCACCATTTGTTATAACAGCAACTGGTTTAGAAGTAAGTTTTTTTACATCTTTTATAAGCTCTCCTAATTTTAAATATAAAGTAGGCTCTCCCTCTCCTACAATTGTTATTACATCAAATTTATTTGAGTCTTTTAGATATTCTTTAAATTCTTTTAAAATATCTTCCTTTTTAAAAAATTCCTTTCTTTCTCCTGTCATTTTATCAGTTCTTCCAAGCTGACAGTAAATACATGAATAATTGCACACTTTTCTCGGTATAGGACTTATTCCCAAAGAGTTTCCCAATCTTCTTGAGGGAACAGGTCCAAAAACATACTTCATTTCTTCCATTTCAGCCTCCCAAATTAATTCTGCATAAAATATACAAGAGTAATGCAGAATTATTTTTTTATAATTTTTATACTGCTTTCTTTATCTTTTACATATTCTATTTTCATATAATATCCACCTACTGTTGCTTCAAAATGTTTTGAAATTCCTACTATTCTTACTATTTTATCTTGAGTTTCTTGTTCTATTGTATCTAAAAGTTCAAGGAAATCAAGAAGCTCCATTTGAAACAATGAAATTTCATTATAAACTTTTTTAATATCACATATTATATCAGATTTTTTTATTTTCTTTTCAGAAGCACCTTCTTCTTTTTCTTCTGTAAATGTTATATCTTCTATATCTTTATAAATATCTTCAACACTGCTTCCAGATATTTCATTTTCCTTTTCTTTATTAAAATCTTCTCCAAAAATAAGAGTTCCCATATGAATTTCTTTCATCTCTTTTTCTGGTGTTGATTTTTTATCTTTTATTTTTTCTGCATCTGTCTTGTATAAATATTCTTTTATTAAACTTTCCTTTGCTCTTTGGAAAGCTATTTTTTGTGCAGGACCTGCAACTGCTGTTCCTGACATTTTTATATAATCATCAAAAACTTTTTTTGTAATTTCTTCTTGCTCTGCTTCACTTAAATTTTTATAATAAGTATTATAAAGTTCTGTTTTCTTAGATTTTATTTCTTCATCAGCCTTATCTTTTTCTGTATTCTGCATTTCTATTGTATTAAATGTAAGCTGCTGTTCTTTCTTTTTCTGAGATTTACTTTTTTCTATTGTCATAAAGTTTTCTGCCCAGCCTTTTTCTAAAGCTTGTATAAAATAACTTCTTATTTTTGTTACTTTATTTTTACTCATATATTCAGCTGTATATTTAACATATTCAAAACCATATTGACGGATTGCATCTTTTATTGTTCCTGGCATTGTTTTTAACTCTTTTGCTCTTGGAGGAAGTTTTTCAAAAATTATATTAATTTTTTCTTCTGTTGGAGTTATATTTTCTCTTTCATGTTGAATTTCTTTAAGTGCTTCTTCACTTTCTGTTATAATTTCACCTTCTTCACCTTTATCTGTGTAAGTAATAAGAAGATTATCAAAATGGTTTTTATCATCATAGAAGAAACTTTGCTTTATAGCATTATGTTTTTCTTCAAAGAAAAACTCTATTTCAGTTTGAACAAGTTTTCCTTGTTTAATAACATTATAATCTGAAATAAGATCCATTTCTTTAAGCTGCTTACAGCTTTTTTCTAAAGATTTTATACTTCTTCCCAAAGATTTTGCATCATCACTTAAAGGTATTTTTTTTATAAGACTAAGAGCTAAAACTCTCAAGTGAAATTTATTAAATCTTAATTTATTTACAAGCATATAAAGAGCCCTTGTTATAGGACTGTCCATATTTAAAAGAAGTTGAGAATCATAAACTAAGTAACCTTTTCTTATAATGTTATCATAAAAATAATTTGAAATAGATATTTTTATAACTTCTTTTGTTCTCTTATCTTGAAAGTATTCCATCTCATCTTTTTCAGCTTGATTTAAAGTTATAATTCTTATATTCATTATATTTGTATTGATTTTATCGTCAATTATCCCCTTCATCTTATTAGAATAAAGAGAATTTTTAAAAGTATAACTTGTTTGGGATAATCTCTGAAGTGCTAAAGTTATTTTTTTATAAAAACTTTTATATGAAGTTTGAGGAATTCCCATGTTATATAAAATTTCTGAAGGTTTAGTATAAAATTCATTGTTATATTTTTTATCCCTCATTATTTTTAAAATAGCAATAAAAACTCTTTCTTCAAATTCCCCAGGAATAAAATCTCCTGAAGTTGGATTAACTTGAATATAAGCCTCTTTATCTCTGTTAAAGAAATATCTTATAATTTGATTTTTCTTTCTTCTTGGATTTTTAGTAAATAAAGGGTATTCAATAACATTGATATCTATTCTGACTAAACTATGTTGTTTCTCATTTTCTACTTCTGAAACATCTAGAAATTTTTCAACTATTTCACTAGGACCTGTATCTATTACTTCATTTTTAGGAACAGCGAATATTTCATTCTTTTTATTCATTAATCCTCCTGAGAAAAATCTTATGTATCTTGTATAAAATGTGCTTTATATTTTTTTAATTTAATATTATAATAAAATATATATTTTTGTATAACATTTTATACAAGAGATGAGATGAATTTTCTACTATGATTTTATCTTATTCTTACAAAAAATACAAGAGAGATTATAAATAAAAAAAACTGACAAAAAAACAATAAAGATATTGTTAGTATGTTCTTTATTTGTTTATTAATGTTTTATATTGTTTATGGGAAGAAAAAATATGAAAAATTTTATCTTAATACTTTATAATAAAAATAATTATAACAATATTTTTTATTTTTTTTATTCTCTTTTATATAGTATAACTCTTCTCTTTTCTCATGTATTGTAGGATGTATTTCTCTTGTAGAAAATTCTATTTACTCATGTATTATGGGATGTATTAAAATTGTATAATTTTTCACATTTCTCTTGTAGATAAAATATACAATATAAATGCGAATTTTTGTTATAAATTTATTAGCTTTTATATAGAAAAGGAGATAGAATGAAATTTTTAATTAGAGATAATTTCTTTAAATCTATTCCAAAAGAAAAAATAGATATAGTTTCTGGGAACTTAAAATATTTTTATGAAGAAATTGAAAAAAATTCTAAAAACATAAAAGAAATTCCAAAAGGATTTTGGATAAAAAAGCTTGCTGGAGTAAAGAATCGTTTTGAATTCAGGGTAAATAATGGGGATAGAATTTTTTTCTCTTTTTCTAAAAGAGGAGATGAAGAAGAAAAAATCACATTTCTCTTGTATTCTTCTCACGACCGTGGAGTAAAAAATTCAAAAAGAGCTGAAATTCAGTCAGTAAAAGATTTTGAAATTTTTAAAGATGATTTTGAGCCATCACCAATTGAAGAAATTGATAAGAGTGTATTTTTAAATTATAACAATGTTATAACTTATGAAATAAAAAATGATAATTTTTTTATTTTTAACAGGGATAATAAATATTTTTATTATTATTTAAATGACGAACAATATGAAACAATAATATCTCCTTCTCCTCTTTTTGTAATAGGAAGTGCAGGAAGTGGAAAAAGCACTATAACACTTAGAAAAATTTTAAATATAGAAGAACATAATGATGTCTATGGATTTAAAAAAGTAGGATATTTTACAGGAAACAGCTATCTTAAAGATAATCTTGAAGAGCAATATTATTTTTTCAGAGATAAAAATAAAAAAGCTCTCTCTTCTTTTTATACTTTAAAAGAATTTTACAGGAAGGAACTAGGAATAGATACAAGAAAAATTATAGATTTTAGAAAATTTATGGAATTCTTAAGTTTTTCATATCCGAACCGTAAAAAACTTAAAGTAGAAGATTCAAATATATATTTTGAAATCGTAGGAATTATAAAAGGAATTATGGGAAAAGGAGGAGCTGATAACTGGGAAAAAGATATTTTAAATCCTCTTATATCTTTAGAAGAATATAAAAATCTCAGCAAGAAATACAGTGTATTAAGCAGCAGTCAGAAAGAAGAAATATATAAGATTGCCTTAAAATATGAAGAATGGAAAAAAGAAAATAATTTATACGATGTTAATGATTTAGCTGCAGCAGGAACTAAAATTCAGGAAAAATTTGATTTTATACTTGTAGATGAAGTTCAGGATTTAACAGAAACAGAAATTTATTTTTTATCAAATCTTGTAAAAATTCCTGAAAATATTATTTTTGCAGGGGATATTCATCAAATGGTAAATTTTAATTCTTTTAGTTTTGACAGATTAAAAAACCTTTATTATAAAAATAATATGAGATATTCCCTTTCAACTCTTGTAAAAAATTACAGAAGTTCAAAGGAAATTGTAAAGCTTGCAAATTATCTTACTGATTTAAGAAAAAAATATATAGGGAATCTGGGAATGGATGATTATAAAGAAGGAGCTGTTTTAGATGAAGGGAATATAATTTTCTCAAAAACAGATTTTTCTTTTGCTGAAAATTTTCAAAAAGATGTTAATGCAGCAATAATTGTATCAGATGATGATGAGAGAAAAAAATTCTCAGAAGCTTCAGGTATAAAGCATAGAATTTTTACTGTGGAAGAAATAAAAGGTCTTGAATACAGAGATGTTATATGCTGTAATTTAATTTCAAAAAATTTATGGGCATGGAAAAAAATTCTTTCAGGAAATGTTAAACAGGATCAAAGATATAGAAAATATTTTAACCTTTTTTATGTGGGAATAACAAGAGCAAGGAAAAATCTAATAATTATGGAAGAAGTTTCAGAAGCAAACGAGCTTCTGAAAAATATAAAATCTTTTATGAACATCAAAGAAGAAAAAGAAGTAAATAAAGATAAAATAATAAAAAATAATTCTTTTTCTTCAAAGGAAGAATGGATTTCAGAAGGAATAAAATTATATAAATTAGAAAAATTTGATGAAGCACAGTATGCTTTTGAGCAGGGAGATTATCCAACTTGGATTGCAGAAAAAGAAACAGAAATTGATATAGAAAACGGAGATTACAAAACAGCTATTGAAAAGATAGAAAAAGGAAACTTTAAGAAAAGCCGTATTTATTTTGAAAAGCTTATAATAGATAACATCATTGAAAAAGAAAACTATATAAAAGCACTTAAATATCTTGAGAGCTTTGCCCTTTCTTATAAATACTTTGAAATAAAAAGAAAAATATCAGAAGGGATAAATAAAGGGCTTTATAGTGTAAAAGAAATTAATAAAATAATTCCTATGTTTTTAAACAGAAGAGAATTTACTATTGTTGGAGATTCATATTTTTATATAAAAAAATATGATCTTGCCATAAATTTTTATAAAAAAGCTTCAAATACAGAAGGAGTAATAAGAGCAAGAAGAGAATTTCTAAAAGAAAAATTTAATGATATGGATAAAAGAGATGAAAGAATTCAGATTGTTGAAAATTATATAGGAAAAAAAGATATAAATACAGCAGACAGGCAAGGAAAGACTCCTCTTATGAATATAATGATTAATGATAAGCCAAAAGAGACAGCTGAAATGCTTCTAAGTTTAGGGCTAAATATACATGAAAAAATAAATCTTGGAAGTGTTACAGGGCACTATATTCATTTAACACAAATGATTTTACAAGATAAAATAGGTTGGCTTAAATTTCTTTATAAAAAAGGTGCAGATGTTAACTCTGAATCAAGCAGAAAAGAAACACCTCTTTTTTATGCAGGTATTTTTGAAGATATGCCTTCAGTAGAATTTCTTCTTGAACATGGTGCAGATATAAATCATACAGATACCAATGGAGAAACTGTAGACTTTAAAAAAGCAAGAGAGAGACGGGTAAAATATTTTAAATTTTTTATAGAAAGAATGGATAAACCTGATAAGCTAAATAAGCAAGGAGAAAATATTCTTAATATTTTGGAAGAAATGAAAGAGGCTTTTATTTCCAATGAAAAAGAATTAAGAAAAATATTTCTTATGGAAAAAATTTATAAAAGAGCAGTAGAAAAAAATACAAAATAGATCTGAAAAAGAACAAAATAAAATAAAAAATAAACACTTTTTTTAAAAAATCTATTGATTTTTTTCCAAAAAAAGAGTATCATTGTTTAAGTGGATTTTAATGATTATTTTATTTTAAATTTTTTAGGAGGTAGTTTTTATGGCAAAACTAAAAGATTCTCTAATATTAAAACTAATATTAGGGGTAATAGTTGGTCTACTAGTTGGATTATATTGTAATGAAAATATAATCGGATTAGTAAATACTGTTAAATTCTTATTGGGACAAGTAATATCTTTTACAATCCCACTAATCATTCTAGGGTTTATTGCTCCTGCAATAACACAAATGAAATCTAATGCAAGTAAGATGCTTGGAGTTATGATTGGATTGGCATATTTTTCTTCTGTAGGGGCAGCAATTATGTCAATGATAGCAGGATATTCTTTAATTCCTATGCTTAATATAACTTCAGCAGCTGATGAAGCAAAAAAAGTTATTCCAGAATTAATATTCAAAGTTGAAATTCCTCCAACAATGTCAGTTATGTCAGCTCTTGTACTAGCTATATTCGTTGGACTTGCAGTTGTATGGACTAATTCTAAAAACTTTGAAAATGTACTTGTTGAATTTGGAAATATAATGCTTGCAATAGTTACAAGAATAGTAATTCCTATTCTTCCTTTATTCGTTGCTACTACATTTGCAACTTTATCTTATGAAGGTGTAATTTTAAAACAATTCCCAGTATTCTTAAAAGTTATCGTAATTGTTTTAATAGGACACTATATCTGGCTTGCAATTCTTTACAGTATTGGTGGTATAGTAAACAAATGTAACCCAATGGATGTTTTAAAATACTATGGACCAGCATACTTAACAGCTGTAGGAACAATGTCATCTGCAGCAACTCTTCCAATTGCATTGTCTTGTGCTAGAAAATCTCCAGTACTTAAAGAAGATATTGTAAACTTTGGAGTTCCATTAGGAGCAACAGTTCACCTTTGTGGATCAGTTCTTACAGAAGTATTTTTTGTAATGACTGTTTCTAAAATACTATATGGTCAATTACCATCATTTGGAACAATGCTGTTATTTATAATTCTTCTTGGAATATTTGCTGTTGGAGCACCTGGAGTTCCTGGAGGAACAGTAATGGCATCTCTTGGAATTATCATTTCTGTACTTGGATTTGATGAAGCAGGAGTTGGATTAATGCTTACAATATTTGCTCTTCAAGACAGTTTCGGTACTGCATGTAATGTAACTGGTGACGGAGCTTTAACAATGATTTTAAACGGACTTTTCAAAAACGAAGTAAGTAATAAATAAATCATAGATTAAAATTAAATATAATAAGAAAGCTGGTACTTTTTGTATCAGCTTTTTTATTGAAGAGGGATATAGACATTTCTTTAAAAATATGTTATGCTATTCATATATGAAATTTTACTATGTAAAATAAAAAAATTAAAATTTAGTTGATTTTTTTATCGTATGTAGTAAAATTCCGTAAAATAATTTTAGATTTAAGTTTTTTTGTAGAAATCTACAATAATCTTTATATTAATTTATGGAGGAAATATTGATGAAAGAAGTAGGAGAATTTTTAAACAAAGAAAGAAAAATTTTAACTGCTATTTTTATTTTTTTAGTAGGAACAACTGCTTTTTGTGATGTGAAAGGAGATTATCAGGATATTATTGTAAGCAAAGAAACAGATTCAATCTGGGCACTTGATACTGGCAAGTATGAAGAGAATGAGAAGCAGGCAGAGCTATTGTTTAAAATAATGAAATTGAAAGATAATATTTTAGGGGCTGTAAATATAATAGATGAGACAAAAGAAGAAGAAATTGTATATGCCGATATTATTTACGACCAATGGAACAGCCCAATAAATAATAATTGGCTTTTTTTATCAGAAAAATTTGATAGCAAAGAAATGTATGATAATTTAAAGCTTGGTTGTAATCTTATTGAAGAAATGGAAAAAGTTGATAGAGGAAATTTCGGAAGAATAGAAATAGACTAATCCACCTATCTTTAATTTATATAGTAAAAGAATCCCCTGTATTTATTTACAGGGGATTCTTTTGTTATTTTACAAGTCCAGCTTTTTTATATTTGATAAAATTATCTTCATTAACTAAAAGCTGTACATAATCATCATCACTTTCTACATCAATATAAAATTTATCATCTTGTAAATCTACTCTGTCAATATATCCATATACACCTTCCATTTCAAGAAGGACAGTTATTTCATCAACTTTTTCTTTTTCTTTTAGTTTTTTTGCTTTTTTTATAAGGTCAGGAAGATCTCTATCCCTGTCATAATCATCTGTTGTATAAGTATAAACAGGAAAACCGTTAAAACCGTCTCTTCTGTCTTTAAAATTCATTTTAAATTCAGAATATGATATAGAAGATAGTATCAGGAATAGAAATAAAACAGTTTTTTTCATAAGTAGTACCTCCTATTGAGACTTTTTCTTAATGATAGTATATAATAAATAAAATTAAAGTCAATGGTTTTAAAGAAAAATTTGCCAAAAGAGCAGTTTTTTTTTATAATAAATGATATAATAAGAATACTTTAAACTAAGGGCAAGAGGTGATTTTTATGTATTTAACAGATTTAGAAATTGAGGGATATTTAAAAGAGAGCCCTTATAATTATTTAGAAAATAATAATCTTGATTCATGTGACAGAAAAATAGCAAGTGGTAAAGTAGTAAAAACAGATCTTTACAGTGTTCAAAAATTTATATATAAATTGGCAAAAGATCTTTTTAAAAATGGTTTTAAGCCAAATATGACATCAGAAAGGGAATTTGTAATGCTTCTTGAAACTCTTGTTCAAGAAAGATTTAAAAATATTATAAATGCAGATGAATTGTCTCAAAATATAAAAAATGAACTGAAAGAAAAATATTCTGCATAAAAATTTGACAGAAAGATTTAAAAATGCTAAAATAAGTCGTAATATAAATTTAGGAAGTTTTTGCTTGGTTTATTTTAAAGTATATTTTATCTCAATAAAGTACTTTTAAAGGTTTAACTGAAACAAATTTCTTATTTATGTGAACAATTAGTATTTTATGGAGGTAACAAAATGAACAAAGGTACAGTAAAATGGTTTAACGCTGAAAAAGGATTCGGATTCATCACTTCTGAAGAAGGAAAAGATTTATTCGTACACTTCTCTGAAATTCAAAAAGAAGGATTCAAAACTTTAGAAGAAGGAGAAAAAGTAACTTTTGATGTTAAAGAGGGACAAAAAGGACCTCAAGCTGCTAATGTAGTAGTTGTAAAATAGTTATTATAAAAAATGTAGAAGAGCTGCAATAAAATGCAGCTCTTTTTTTAATAAAAGAATTTTTATTTTTTAGTAAGTTCTTTAAAACATACAGCACATACACCATTAAAGTGATTTCCTATAGATATTCCATCTTTATCAGCTTCTATATCTCCAATCATGACATTCATAGTAGCTTTTCTTTTTCCACAATGTCCACATACAGTTTTTATTTCATTAAGAGTAGTAATAAAAGGCAGCATGTATGCAACTGTAGGGAAAAGTTCACCTCTGAAGTTACTCATAAGTCCATAAAGAAAAATATTGATATCTGTATCAATCATAAGCTGAACTAATTGATCACAGTGATTTTTAGAAAGAAATTGAAATTCATCTACAAGTATTAAATCAAAATGATTTTCAATGCAGTATTTATAAAAATCAAAATCATCTTTAACCACAACAGCAGGGATAGTATATTCCATAGCTCTGCTTGATATTACATTTCCGTCTCTGTTATTTTTATAAGGCTGAAATACTTCAACTTTTTTTCCTACACTTTTATTTCTATGAGCAGTCAGTAAAAGTTCAGATGATTTTCTTGAACCTACAACACCGTAATAAAAATTTATTTTTCCTGACATTTAATGCCTCCTTGATTATTTTTTAAAATATTATTGCAGCAGCTCTTACAGGACAGCCGTCAGATTCTGTTTTTAACGGCATACATGAAAAATAAAAATCTTTACCTAAAAGATCTTTAAGAGAGCATAAATTTTCTACAATAATTTTGTTGTTTTTTAAGAGAAGTTTATGATTTTCCATTTCTTCTGAGGAATAAGAATCTGGAGAGATACAGTCTATCCCAATTCCTTTTAAATTGTAAGATAAGATTTTTAAAATTATTTCTTTTGAAATAACTGGATAATTTTTAAAATAATTATTGCTATTCCAAAATTTATCCCAGCCTGTATAGATAAGAAGATAATCTATATTTTTTAAATTTTCAAAATTAAAATTTTTAAGTTCTTCAAAAGAGATACAAAGTCCTTTTCCAAAAAAAGTTTCAACTGGAAAATCACAAATATTTTTTCCATTTTCTTCCATATGCAAAGGAACATCAATATGAGTTCCTATATGTGAAGAGATATTTAAAGATGTGACATTAAACCCATGAATTTTATAAGAAAAAAGAGGTTTAATATGAGGTTTTTCTTCTTCAGAATAAACAGTCATATTATTTTCTATTTTGTGAGTTAAATCATAAATTTTCATAATATCTCCTTGAAATTTATTTTAAAACTGGCAGCCAGCCTTTATAATACCAATGTCTTCCTTTTTTTACAAAATAACTTCTCTCATGATGGATAAATTCTTTATTTTCTTTAATATCAAAATACTTTGCTTTAAATTCTACAATTCCTTCAGTGTCAAAAGTTTCTCCTTTTACTACATCAAGAATTTCAAGTCCCAGCCATTTTGAATTTTTAGACCATTCTTCTGCTTCTTTCCAGTCTATTCCTTTTATAGTTTTAGGATCATGAGTTTTTTTAATAAATTCAATATCTCCTTTAACATAGGCGTCATATCTTGCTTTCATAAGTTCAAGAGCTGTTTTTGGATTTTCCATATATCCTCCTTAAATAAAATTTCAAATATTATTATATCATTTTTTATTATGATTTAAATAAAAAATAAAAAAATTAAACAAAAAAAGAATTTAAAGCATCTAATATAAATATATGAGTAAGATATAAAATATAAAAATTTATGCTGGAGCATTATTTGTAATAATTACAAAATTGTATTTTAACCATTGACTTTAAAATGTCAGTGTGTTAAGATTTATATATATGATTCAGCTAATTTTAAAGTATAGGAGGAATTATTTATGAATTTAAAAGGGACAAAAACAGAAAAAAATCTTTTAACAGCCTTTGCAGGTGAATCTCAAGCATTTACAAAATATAATTATTATGCATCTAAAGCTAAAAAAGATGGATATGTACAAATAGGTGAACTTTTTGAAGCAACTGCAAATAATGAGAAAGAACATGCTAAGATTTGGTTTAAACTTTTACATGATGGAATGCCTTCAACTGTTGAAAATTTAAAAGATGCTGCAGCTGGTGAAAATTATGAATGGACTGACATGTATGCAACTTTTGCTAAAGAAGCAAGAGAAGAGGGATTTGAAAAAATAGCTATTTTAATGGAAGGAGTAGCTGCCATTGAAAAAGAACATGAAGAAAGATACAAAAAACTATTAGAAAACATAGAAGCAAAAGAAGTATTTAAAAAACTTGATATAGTTGTATGGGAATGTGGAAACTGTGGTCATTTACATATTGGAACAGAAGCTCCTTTAGTATGTCCTGTGTGTGATCATCCTCAATCTTACTTTAGAGTAAGAGCTACAAATTATTAATTTGTCAAAATTATTATAAAAAATATTTTATGGCAGGGAAAAGATTTTTTCTTTCCCTGCCTTTTTTGAAAGGAAGTGATTTATGTTTGAGAATGCAGCAGCAAGAGCTTTGATACTTTCTCTTTTAGCAGGGATGTCAACTCTTTTAGGTGCTTTGATTATTTTTATTACAAAAAAGAAAAGTGAAAAACTTGTGACAGTATCTTTGGGATTTGCAGGAGGAGTAATGATAAGTGTATCATTTATGGATCTTCTTCCAAATGCAAATGAACTTTTAACAAATTATGGAGGATATAAGTTTGGTATTTTATCAGAAGTATTTTTTCTCCTTATAGGAGTTATTACAGCAGGACTTTTAGACAGATTCGTTCCACATGAACCTGAAGAAAACGGTGATGGAAAAGTACATGAAAATCTTTTTCGTGTAGGTTTTGTTTCTACAATGGCAATAGGTCTTCATAATTTTCCTGAGGGGATAGCAACTTTTATGGCAGGATATGAAAATATGGCTCTTGGAATTTCAATAGCAGCAGCAATAGCAATGCATAATATACCAGAAGGAATTTCAGTAGCTATGCCTATATATTTTGCTACAGGAAACAGAATGAAAGCTCTGAAATATACATTTTTATCTGGAATAGCAGAACCAATAGGGGCTCTTCTTGCATTTTTAGTGCTTAAACCATATATAAATGAATTAACTTTAGGAATTATTTTTGCTGTTATTTCAGGAGTGATGCTCTATATTGCTATAGAGGAACTTATTCCTTCAAGCAGACAGTATGGATATGGAAGGGAAGCATTATTTGCAACATTTGCAGGAATAGTTCTAATGCCTTTAAGTAAGTTATTTGGAGCAGTTTAAATTTTTTATTTCAAAAGTTTTAGTTAAATAATTTAATAGAAAAAAGTTTTAACATATTAAAATTAAAAAACATCTAGCTATTTTAACAAAAGTTTTGTAAAATATTAATATGTGTTGTATATTGATGTAAAGGAGATGTTTGGTGATGGATGATAAAATAAGAAAGACATATGAATTATGGATGAACTCTGATTATATAGATGAGGCAGACAGAGAAGAACTTAAGTCAATAGAAGGAAACGAAAAAGAAATAGAAGAAAGATTTTATACAAATATTAGTTTTGGAACAGCTGGAATGAGAGGAATAAGAGGTGTTGGAACTAATAGAATTAATAAATATATGATAAGAAAAGCAACTCAAGGACTTGCTAATTATATAATAGCATCTTCTGGAGAAGAAGGAATGAAAAAAGGAGTTGCAATAGCTTATGACTGTAGAATTGGCTCAACAGAATATGCAATAAATACAGCTCTTGTACTTGCAGGAAATGGAATAAAATCATATTTATTTGAATCATTAAGAAGTACTCCTGAGCTTTCATTTGCTGTAAGAGAATTAAAATGTCAAGCTGGTGTAATGGTAACAGCTTCTCACAATCCTCAAGAATACAACGGATACAAAGTTTATTGGGATATTGGAGGACAAATTGTAGAACCTCAAGCTTCAGGAATTGTAAATGAAGTAAATAAAGTTGAAAATTTTGAAGATATAAAAATGATATCAGAAGAAGAGGCAAAAGCTAAAGGGCTTCTTGTAATGATAGGAAAAGAAGTTGACGATAGATTCATAGAAGAAGTTAAAAAAGAAGCTATCATTACAGATATTCCAGGAAAAAAAGATTTTAAAATAGTTTATTCTCCTCTTCATGGAACAGGAAGAAGACCTGTACAAAGAATCTTAAAAGAAATGGGATTTGAAAGTGTATATACTGTAAAAGAGCAAGAAGAACCAGATGGAATGTTCCCAACTTGTCCTTATGCAAATCCTGAAGATCATAAAGTATTTGCTCTTTCAACAAAGTTAGCTGATGAAATAGGTGCAAAAGTATGTATAGCTAATGATCCTGATGCAGATAGAACAGGACTAGCTCTTAAGAGAGAAAATGGAGAATGGTTCTATCCTAATGGAAACCAAATTGGAATGATTTTTATGGATTATATTTTAAAAATGACTAAAGATCTTCCAAAAAATGGAGCTGTTGTGTCAACAATAGTTTCAACTCCTATTTTAGATGATATTGCTAAAGCTTATGGAGTAAAAGTTTGGAGAACTTTAACAGGATTTAAATATATTGGAGAAAAAATAGAACAGTTTAAAAATAAAGAACTTGATGGAACATATTTATTTGGATTTGAAGAATCAATAGGATATTTAAAAGGAACTCATGTAAGAGATAAAGACGCAGTGGTTGCTTCTCTTCTTCTTGCTGAAATAGCAGCTTATTATGACAGCATAGGAACATCAATACCTGCTGAACTTGATAAAATTTATGACAGATTTGGATGGTATGGAGAAGAAACTATTTCTATAACTAAAACAGGAATGGATGGAGCAAAACAAATTGCTAAAATAATGGAAGTTCTTAGAGAAAAAGAAATTACAGAAATATTAGGAAGAAAAGTATTAATTCTTAAAGATTTCAAAAAACAAGTTGAAATTGATTACGAAAGATGTAACAGAAAAACTATTGATCTTCCTAAATCAGATGTTCTTCAATTTATCCTTGAAGGAGATGTTAAAGTTACAGTAAGACCTTCTGGAACAGAACCAAAAATTAAATACTACTTATATGTAAAAGAAGAAACAAAAGAAAAAGCTGATAAAGCTCTTAAAGAGTTTGGAGAAAATTTTGTAAAATTTGTAGATTCATTAATATAAGAAATATAAAATAGTAATATAAAAGAGGGGCTGTCAGCTGAAAATTTTATTTTTAGTTTTACAGCTCCTCTTTGTTTTTTGAAAGGAGCAAAATGGTAGACGCAATATATATACACATTCCTTTTTGTGTAAAAAAATGTGATTATTGTGACTTTCTTTCTTTTCAGAGTACAAAAGAAGAGAGAAAAAAATATGTAGATTTTCTTGTAAAAGAAATAGAGCTATATCCTAAATATAATTATGATACAGTGTATTTTGGAGGAGGAACTCCCTCTCTTTTAGAACCTGAAGATGTGAAGAAAATACTTTCCAAATTAAGTATAAATAAAGGGGCAGAAATTACTCTTGAAGCAAATCCTAAAACAGTTGATTATGAAAAATTAAAAAGTTTTAAAGAGGCTGGAATAAACAGACTTAGTATGGGAATACAAAGTTTTAATGAAAAATTTTTAAAGAAACTTGGAAGACTTCATAACTCACAAGAGGGAGAAGAAGCATATAAAATGGCAAGAAAGGCAGGATACGATAATATAAGTCTTGATCTTATGTTTTCTCTTCCTGATCAGACTCTTGAAGAGGTAAAAGAAGATTTACAGAAAATGATTTCTTTAAATCCAGAGCACTTTTCAATTTATTCTCTTATTTGGGAGCCTGATACTAAATTTTTTGAAAAACTTGAAAAAGGTGAGTATAAAGAGACAGATAATGACTTAGAAGCTTCAATGTATGAAATGATAATAGATTATTCTGAAAAATCAGGGTATAGCCATTATGAAATATCAAATTTTTCAAAAGAAGGAAAAGAAGCTAGGCACAATTCAAAATATTGGAGAAATGATGAGTATGTTGGAATAGGATTGGGAGCTTCAGGATATATTGATGGAATAAGATATAAAAACAAGATGAAATTTACAGATTATTATGATAGTATATTAGTAGGGGAAAAACCTATTTTAGAGAAAGAAGAAGTTTCAGAAGATATGAAAGAGGAATATAGACATATTTTAGGACTTCGTCTTTTAAAAGAAGGTATTATCCCTTCTTCCTTAGAAAAATATAAGAAAAATTATAAAGAATTGGAAGAAGATGGTTTTATTGAAAAAAAATTAGAAAGATATATTCTTACTAAAAAAGGAATTTTTTTAGCTAATGATGTTTTTGAAAAACTTATATAAAGCGGGTGAATGAAATGGGAATAGTTACAAAAAATGTACAAGAAGTTTTAGAGGATATAAAAAAATATTCAAAAAATCCTGAGAAAGTGAAACTTGTAGCTGTTACAAAGTATCCTAATGTAGGAAGAGCTGAATTAGAAGAACTTATGGAAAATGGAATTTTAAATTTTGGAGAGAACAGAGTTCAAGTTCTTGAAGCTAAAAGAGAACTTATGGATGATGTGAAAGACAAAATAAATTGGAATTTCATAGGAAATTTACAAAAAAATAAGGTAAAATATATAATTGATTATGTATGTATGATACATTCTGTAAATAAGTTATCTCTTGCTCAGGAAATTGACAAGAGAGCAGCTGCTTGTGGAAGAAAACTTGATGTTCTTGTTGAAATAAATCTTTCAGGAGAAGACAGCAAAGAGGGATATGATCTTGAAGAATTTTATAAAGAGCTTCCAGAACTTATGAAACTTCAGAATATAAATATAAAAGGGCTTATGACAATGGCTCCTAATGTTACAGATGAAGATAAAATAAGAGCAAGTTTCAGAAAATTAAGAGAAATTAAAGATGAACTTAATGAAAAATATTTTGATGGAAAATTAACAGAACTTTCTATGGGAATGAGCCATGATTATAGAATAGCTTTGGAAGAAGGTTCTACAATCATAAGAATCGGAACAAAATTATATAATTAGGAGGAGTTATGAGCAATAACGAAAAGTTAAAAAGTAAATTCAGAAGTTTTAAAGAAATACTTGGAATGGGAGAAGGAGAAGAAGTAGCAGAAGATACAGGTATAATAGATATTGACATTCAAAAAAATGCAGGTGAAGAATCTAATCAGTCTGAACAAGTTCAAGGGCTTTTTAAAAAATCTAAGAATGAGAAAAAAGTAAAAGAAAGAGAAAAGGAAAAAACAATGGACACTTCAGCTTATCAAAGTGTTATAATTGATCCTAAAAAATTTGAAGACTGTAAAAAAATAGCAAATTATATAAAAGATGATAAAACAGTAACACTTAATCTTGAGCATCTTGACAATGAAACAGCTCAGAGAATAATAGATTTTTTAAGTGGAGCTATGAGTATAAAAGAAGCTAAGCTTATAGAAATCAGTAAAAATGTATATGTTTCTGTTCCAAAAAATATAAATGTATTTTTTGACGGAGAAAACGAAAGAAAAGAAAAATCATTTTTAAAATTATAAGAAAATAGAAGGGGTTAAAATTAGTGAATAAAAAAGTAAAAGCATTAGCATTATTTTCAGGAGGGCTTGACAGTGCTCTGGCAATAAAATTAATAACAAATCAAGGAGTTGAAGTTATAGCACTTAACTTTGTGTCTCATTTTTTCGGAGGAAAAAATGAAAAAGCTGAAGCTATGGCAAAACAGCTGGGAGTTCAGTTAGAATATGTTGATTTTAGTCAGAAACATATAGAAATGATGAAAAATCCAGTGTATGGAAGAGGAAAAAACATGAATCCATGTATTGATTGTCATGCTCTTATGTTTAAATTTGCTGGAGAGCTTTTAGAAAAGTATGATGCAGATTTTCTTATTTCAGGAGAAGTTTTAGGACAAAGACCTATGTCTCAGAACTATCAGGCTCTTGAAAAAGTAAAAGGACTTTCTAAATTGGAAGATTTAATAGTAAGACCTTTATCAGCAAAACTTCTTCCTCCTAGCAAAGCAGAACTTGAAGGACTTATTGACAGGGAAAAACTTCTTGATATAGAGGGAAGAAGCAGAAAAAGACAGATAGAAATTGCAGAGCAAATAGGAATAGTTGATTATCCTACTCCTGCAGGAGGATGTCTTTTAACAGATCCTGGATATTCAAAAAGATTAAAACTTATTGAACAGGATGGACTTCTTAATGAAGAAAGTTCAAAAATATTTCATCTTCTAAAAAAAGGTAGATTTTTTAGATTTGGAGAGAAAAAATATCTTTTTGTGGGAAGAATGAAAGAAGATAATGACGAGATTGTAAAATATAAAGATGCAGGTTCTATGTTTATAAGAGGAAAAGGTGTGGGAGGGCCATATATTTTAGGATATGGTGAACTTTCAGAAGAACAGGTTGAATTTGCAAAAAATCTTTTTTCAAGATACTGTAAATTTAAAGGTGAACAGCCTATAGAGATTTTCTTTAATGAAAAACCAGTTGCTGTAGATGTTATTGATAAAGAAGCTGTGGAAGAGAACATTAAAAAGTATCAAGTAACAATGGAGTAATATGATTAAGGAGGGAAGCCTCCTTTTTTCATATATAAAAAGCAAAAAAATATTTATCAATAAGCAAAAATTTTGTATAATATTAGTGTGTATTATTAAATATATTTTTTCTTAAAATATATTAATTGAATTATAAAAATACATTTTAAAGAAATTTTTGTTTAATAAGATGAGATTTGGGAAAAGGGAGAGGAGTAATATGATAACACAAAATAAATTATTACTGACAAATATGGAAATAATTCATGCTGATGAAAATTTTGGAGCTGCCTTGACTGACTCTGAAAAAGAATCTGTAGTAGAAAGATATATTCAGCTTTCATTTGACGAAATTGAGGTTTCCCATATATGTAAATGGCTTGGAATATGGTTTCCAAATATGACAGACAGAAAAACAAATCAAATAAATTTCTTTGAATATATTGAAAAAGGGAAAAAGTATCTTGAGATAGCATTAAATTATAATGATTATACATTTTTTTCAGAAACTGTAAAATATGATGAATCAGTTATAGAAAAGATAAAAGAAATTGTAAAATAAACTTTTTAAAAATAAGGGCTGTTGCAAATCTATAAAATTTTATTTTTATAAATTAGAGATGCAGCAGCCCTTATTATAGTTTAAGAATATTTTTAGAATTATATAAGGTGAAAATATTTATTAAGTTCTTCATAAAAGATTTTTTTAATAACAACAACACAGCTTGCAAGAGTTTCTTGTTCAGGACTTAACTTACTTAAAGTGATTTTATCCCAAAATTCAGTAAGTTGATATTCTTTTATGTACTGTTCAAGAAGGAACATGTATGATTTATATGAAAAGAAGTCTCCATAAAGGACAATATTACTGCTTCCTGTAAGAGCATATGTGTTTATAATAGACTGTGCCATAAGAGAAGCACTTTTTCTTAAGATATTATTCACTTGTATAGAGCCTTTTTCAAAAGCTGAGAAAAGCTTATTAATATTAAAACTTCCAAAACTGTTATTAAGTTCTTCTGCCAAAACAGGAGAATCTTTTTTATTGAAATTCTTTTCAAGTTCTTTTTTTATTCTGTTTATTGATATGATACTTTCAAGGCAGCCCCTTCTTTTACATATAGGACAATAGTCTTCTTTAGGATCTATTATAATATGCCCTATTCTTCCTACTATATTTTCTTTATTTGTATAAAGAGTCCCATCTTTAAAAAGAGCTCCTCCAATTCCATGAATAGTATATTTTATAAGGAAAAAATCATCATACTCAGGAAAAAAGAAATTTTGTGCTACAGATAAGCTTTTCACATCATTTTCAATGAAAATAGGAAGATTTATTTTTTCTTTTATATGTTCTTTGATTTCTAATTTTTTTTCAAGGAAATCTTCTCCTATAATTCCTTTTTCAATATCAGTAGTACCCTTTGAACTTACTCCAATTCCTGCAAAATCATTAATAGAAAGAGAATTATTTTCCATATATGAAAATATTATACTGAAAATAGATTCCATAAGTTTATCTCCATCTTTAAGATTTGTAGGAATCCTTTTTGAAAAAAGAAGAGATGGTTTTAAATCAGAAATAACTATTTCACAATATTCACTTGATATATTTATTCCTATTATCTTTTTCAGAGAGTAATTTATATTAAGAGCAATTTCTTTTCTTCCTGCTCTGTTTGAGGCAAGGACATCTCCTTCTATAATTAAATTTTTTTCTTTTAAGTGATTACAGATATTTGTAAGAAGGGTAGATGAAAGTCCCGTTGAAGAAGATATGAATTTTTTAGAACAATTTTCATTTAATCTCATAAACTCAAGAACGGACATAATATTATTTATTTTTAATTTTTCAAGCTGTTTCATAGTCTCTCCCTTCAAAATGTTTTGATAATAAAAGTATAGCACATTTTTTTTGAAAATATAAGAGTTCTTAAAATAATTATTAAAAAAAATTTAATAATTATCAAAAAAAGTTTGCTTTTTTTAAATAAATAAGGTATAAATAAAACAAGGAAATTAAAATTTAGTTTATAAATGATAAAATAAATATTAAAATAATACAAAAAATACATAAAACAAAGGTAATAATATATTATTTTATAAAATTTATTAATTAGGAGGTATAAGGTGAAAACAATAATGATATTGTTTGATTCATTGAATAAAAATTATCTTCCACCTTATGGAAATTCTTGGATAAAAGCACCAAATTTCCAAAGGCTTGCAGAACATTCAGTAAAGTTTGATAATTGTTTTGCAGGAAGTCTTCCTTGTATGCCTGCAAGAAGAGAGCTTCATACTGGAAGATATAATTTCCTTCATAGAAGCTGGGGACCTTTAGAGCCATTTGATGATTCAATGCCTGAAATTTTAAAAATGAATGGAGTTTATACTCATCTTGCTACAGATCATCATTTATACTGGGCAGATGGAGGAGCAACATATCACAGCAGATTTTCAAGCTGGGAAATGATAAGGGGACAAGAAGGAGATCCTTGGAAAGGACAAATAAAATTTCCTGAGATTCCTGAAGATGCAAAAGCACCTCAAAGACTTTTTCTTCCTTCAAGAGAAAAACTTGCTGATATATGGCGTCAGGAATGGGTAAACCGTCAGGAATTTAAAGAAGAAAAAGATTATCCTCAATCAAGAACATTTAAAGCAGGAATAGACTTTATAGAAAAGAATCATAGTGATGATAATTGGTTCTTACAGATAGAATCTTTTGATCCACATGAACCATATGTTGTTCCTGAAGAATATGATGCTCTTTATGGGGAACACATTAAAAAGAAAAATTTAGACTGGCCTGACTATCACCCTGTAATTGAAAGCAGTGACGATGTAGAAAATTTAAAATATAAGTATGCAGCTCTTCTTTCAAAGTGTGACAGAAGTCTTGGAAATATTTTAGATCTTATGGATAAATATAATATGTGGGATGATACAATGCTTATTGTATGTACAGATCATGGTTTTCTTCTTGGAGAACATGGATGGTGGGCAAAAAATATGATGCCAGCATATAATGAACTTGTAAATACTCCTCTTTTTATATGGGATCCAAGATCTAAGAAAAAAGGAGAAACAAGACATTCTCTAGTTCAGTTAATAGATATGGCACCTACTGTTCTTGAATTTTTCGGAATGGAAATTCCAAAAGATATGCAGGGGAAACCTTTAAGAGAAACAATAGAAAATGATAAAAAAATAAGAGAAGCTTGTATTTTTGGTTGGCATGGAAATCAAATAAACTGCACAGATGGAAAATATGTGTATATGAGAGGTGAAGCAGTAAATACAAATGCTCCTCTTTATGAATATACTCTTATGCCTACACATATAAAATCAAGATTTTCCATAGAAGAACTTAAAGATTTTAAAGTAGCAGAACCTTTCTCATTTACAAAAGGCTGCAGAACAATGAAAATAGAAGTTAAAAATTTTAATCAGCACTATAGATTTGGAACTCAGCTTTTTGATACAGAAAAAGATCCTCATCAGATAAATCCTATAACTGATATTGATACAGAAGTAAGAATGGCAAATCTTATGAGAGAACTTATGAAAGAAAGCGATGCCCCTTGTGAGCAATATGAAAGAATAGGACTTTCATGTGATAAAGAAGTTACAAGAGAGGATATAATAAACTATAGAGAAACATTTGAAAGAGAATATTCAATAGATAAAGATATGGAAGATTCTTTAAAATGGGAAGGAAATACAAAAAATGAGCTTACAGCTTTTATAAATCTTGTAAAAACATCTGATAAAGATAAGCTTGTAAAAGAATTTAAAGAGGAAGTAAAAGCTAAAAATATTTCTTTAATAACAGAAAAATTTGTGGAAGAATTTGTAAAGGAAAGAGTAGATGAAGAAAGAAAACCTATGATTATGTATTTCTTAAATCTGCTTTCAAGAAGAAAATAAATTTTATAAACAAAATAAAACAAACAAAACAAAAGTCAGGAGGAAGTTATGAAAAAAATATTCAGAGTATTAGTAATTTGTATTTTAGCACTTGTAACAGCTTTACCGTCTTTTGCAGCTAAAAAAGTAACTGCAGAAAATTGGCCTAATAAACCTGTAATTATTACAGTACCTTGGGCAGTAGGAGGTCTTGCAGACCAAGCTAATAGAGCTTTAGCTCAATATGGGCAAAAATATCTTGGACAACCTGTTGTTCCTGATAATAAAATTGGAGCTGGAGGAGTAGTTGCTCTTACTGAATATCTTCGTGAAAAACCTAATTCTGTAAAACTAATTTATGGAGGAGAAGGAAACTTTGCAATAGGGCCTTTATTTAATCCTGTTCCATTTAAGTGGGAACAATTTACTCCAGTAGTTAATATTTACAAATCAAACTTTGTAATGGTAGCTAATCCAAAAATTGGAGTAAAATCTCTTGCAGATTTAAAAGAATATGGAAAAGATAAGAAAATAATATTTGCAGTTGCAGGTCTTAACTCTTCAGAATATCTTATGATTTCAGCTCTTTTAAGTGAAATGGGATTAGATTTTGAAGGTGTTTCTTTTGATGGTGCAAATGAAGCAATGACAGCTACTTTATCAGGAGATACTGTTATAGGAATTACTCATGCTTCTCTTGCTAAAGAATTTGTAAAAACAAATCGTTTAACTCCAGTTGTTGTATTTGATGAAAAACCATTAAAAGATGAAGTTTATAACCTTGAATGTGTTGGAGATTATGGATATGATACATTCTTAGTAAACAGATGTATTCTTTTAATGCCAGCAGGAACTGATCCAGCTATAGTTGATAAAATGTATAAAGCTGTTCTTCAAATATTTGAAGAACCAGGATTTAAAGAAACAGCAGCTAATTTAGGATTAACTCTTGATCCTATTGGACCTGAAGAATGTGATAAACATATAAAAGACTCTACTGAAAAAGCTAAGAGATTCTATGAAATGATAAAAAAATAGTTTGTTTTAAAAGAGGGTGGCTGAAAAGGCAGTCGCCCTCATCTTTAAAATTTGAGGTGGTGAAAACAAGTGAAATACAAAATTAAAGTAAATATTGTAGGAGGAGCAATTTTTATCATTCTTTCAATGATATTGTGGTATCTAATTCCTTCACAAATTCCTATAAATTCAGATGGTATTATAACTTCAAGAAGTTTTCCAAGACTTATTGTTTTACTTATGTTTTTTTCAAGTTTGTTTATTTTTGTTTCAGATATTATAAAATTAATTTCAAAGCGTCCAGTAAATGAAGTTGAAGTAAATCTTAAAGAAGAGGGAAGGGCAGCAGTTGTATGTGTACTTCTTGTAGCTTATGCTTTTCTTCTTAATAAAATAGGATTTATGATTGCTTCAATAGTTTATTGTTATTCTATGCTTATATTTTTTAAATGTAAAAATTGGAAATATTATATTATAGTAACTATTATATGTATGGCTGTAACTTATATATTTAAAAATATATTGCTTGTGCAGCTGCCATAGAAGAGAGGAAAGAGATGATTACAAATATTATAGATGGATTTTTTGAATTTTTTAAACTTAGCAGTTTTATTTATATGAATCTAGGTCTTCTTGCAGGAGTAGTATTTGGTTGTATTCCAGGTTTAACAGTAATGCTTTGTCTGGTACTTTTTCTTCCTTTCACTTATAACTTAGAAGCGATTGATTCATTTATGTTTTTACTTGGGATTTATTGTGCTGGAAGTTATGGAGGATCTATTTCAGCAATTCTTATAAATACTCCAGGAACTCCTCATGCAGCTGCAACAATGCTTGATGGAAATCCAATGGCAAAAAAAGGACTTGCTAAGAAAGCTCTTAATATAGCTTTAGAAGCTTCAACTTTTGGGGGAATATTCAGTGCTCTTGTATTATTATTCTTAGCTCCTCAAGTTGCAAAAGTTGCTTTAAAGTTTGGAGCATCAGAAATATTTATTCTTTGTGTATTTGGACTTTCAATAATAGCTGGAGTAAGTGGAGACAGTCTGGCAAAAGGAATAATTTCAGGATGTATAGGTCTTTTCCTTTCAACAGTTGGAATGGATATTATAAGTGGAACATTTAGATTTACTCTTAACAATTATAATCTTTATGCAGGTTTTGATCTTGTAATAGTTCTTATAGGTTTATTTGCTCTTTCTGAAACAATTTCAAATTCAAATGGAAGTAAAGATTTTAAAGCTTCTACAACGATGAGCCTTGAATCTGTAAAAGATACAGGAAAACTTACAAAAGCTGAATATAAAAGAATGTTTCCTCATGCTTTAAGATCATCAATCATTGGTGTTATAGTTGGTATCATTCCAGGAACAGGGGCTTCAATGGCTTCATTCTTCAGTTATGACAGAGCAAGAAAAAGTTCACAACATCCTGAAGAATTTGGAAAAGGTTCAATAGATGGAATTGCAGCAGCAGAATCTGCAAACAATGCTGTTACAGGTGCAACACTTATTCCTCTTTTAACTCTTGGAATACCTGGAGATGCAGCAGTTGCTATTCTTCTAGGAACACTTATGGCAAATGGATTAACACCAGGGCCTAATCTATTCCAAGAGCATGGACTTACTCTTTATGCAATAATGGTTGGACTTGTATTTATAAATATTTTCATGTACATTCAAGGAAAATATTTAACAGGTTTCTTTGCAAAAGTAACTAAGATTCCAAGTGAAATATTGATACCTATAATTGTTGTATTCTGCTTTGCAGGTTCATACTCAATAAAGAGCTCAATGTTTGATTTATATATTTCAATAGCTTTTGGAATAATAGCATATATTCTTGTAAAACTTAAATTCTCAACAATTCCTGTATTATTAGGACTTGTTTTGGGAGCTCTTACAGAATCAAACTTAAGAAGAACACTTATAATTTCTCAGGGAAGCCTTTCAATATTCTATAAGAGACCTATTTCTCTTGTATTTATTATAGTTCTTGTAATAACAATAGGATTTATTGTAAAAGAAAATATTGCAAGAAGCAAAAGAAACCCTAACTAAGTTTTTATAAAAAGTAAAAGTGGGAGTACATTTCATACTTCCATTTTTATTTAATATAATTATTGTGAATAAGAAACTAAATAAGCAGGGGATAAAATATCCACCTGCTTATTTAAGTATTTATTGAGAGTTGTGTGTCGGCCTTATAATGTTTTATAAACTTCTATAACTTTATCCTCTATTTCAGGATTATTTGAAAGAGAAGTAATTTCTCTAAATGCTTTGTTTAAATTTTCATGCTCAATTTTATCTTTAAGAATAACTGCTTGTGGATCATTTTCATTTCTGTATGCCATAGCTGCAGCTATACCACGGATAAGATTATCATTTTTTGTATTGTATTCAAGAGTTCCTCTAAGAGGTTTTATTAACCTATCGTTATATCCTAATTTTCTTAATGGTTCTCTTCCAACTCTATCAACTTCATCTACAAGATATGGATTTTCAAATCTTGAAACAATTTTTTTAATATATTTTTCATGGGCATCTCTGTCAAAGTTATATCTTTTAATAAGTACTTCTCCACTTTCTTCCATAGCATGAACAACTACATCTTTTATTTTTTCATCATTTATACTTTCTCTTATTGTTTTATGACCTTCTAAAATTCCAAGATAAGCAGTAAGAGCATGACCTGTATTTAATGTAAATAATTTTCTTTCAATAAAAGCCATTAAATTATCTGTTAAAGTCATTCCTTCAATATTTGGTATTTCTCCTTTGAAAAGAGTTTTATCAACTATCCATTCATTAAACTCTTCAACTCTAACCCTTAAAATATCTGCACCTTTTTCCATAGGAGGCACAATTCTATCTACAGCTGAATCAGGGAAACCTACATAAGTTTCAATATATTCTTTTACAGAGTCATCTATATGTTTATAAACTTCTTCTTTTAAGAATGAAGAACCTTTTATCATATTTTCACAGGCAATTATATTAAGATAATCTTTTATTCCTGCTTCCATTCTTGTTTTTATTCCCTCTGCTAAAGTTTTTGCAATTATTGGAAGTACAACAGGACCAACTGCTGTTGTGATAAGATTAGTTTTCTTAATTTCTTCAAATATATCAGAAGAGTTTGACATAACTCCATAAACATTTTTTATTAAAATTTCCTGACAATTTTCCCCAACTACTTCAACGATATATTCATGTTTTTTATTAAGCTCATCTATTACAGCTTTATTGATATCTGCAAAACAAACTTCATAACCATTTTGTGAAAGTATATTTCCTATAAAACCTCTTCCTATGTTTCCTGCACCAAATTGTATAGCTTTTTTCATTTTTCATCACTCCTTAAAAAGAAAATTTTTCATATAATTTTGTAAAATCTTTTTCATTTTTTAATAAAAGAACTTCATCTTCATCTTCAACAATATCTGATATGTGAGAGATAATATCTATATGCTCATTGTTTTTTCCTGCAATTCCTATTAAGAAATAAGCTATGTTACCATTTCCAAAATCTATTCCATCAGGATATTGAAGAATAGTTATTCCAGGTTTTAAGACTTCACTTTTTCCTTCTGAAGTTCCATGAGGAATTGCTACATAATTTCCAATGTATGTTGTTGATTCTTTTTCACGCTCAAATATAAATTTTTCATAATTTTTACTTACATACCCTAAATCTGCCAGTTGTTTACTTACAGCTTTAAGAGCTTCTTCTTTTGGAACAGATGGAAGATTTAAAAGAAGTCCTTCTTTTCTTAAAATACTTTCTTTTTTATTAAAATCATTTGGTGCTGCAGCTTGATGTTCTCTTCCTCTTGTGCTTTTATCAACACCATTTGAATATACTTTTTTCTTTGTTTCAGTTTTTTCTTCAGCAGTTTCATTTTTAAGTTGATTTACAAGATTGTCATAGAATTCTCCATCCATAAAGTTTTTAATTGAAAGATGAAGAGGATTTTTTACTTTTGCTTTTGCTCTTTCTGTTAAATCTTCATGTGTTATAACAATATCAATATCTTCTGTAAGATTTGAAATAGAACGGTTTGTTACATCTATATCAAGACCTGCTGCTTTTACTTTTTTTCTTAAAACACTTGCTCCCATTGCACTTGAACCCATACCAGCATCACAAGCTACAACTATTTTTGAAACTTTTCCTGAAGCTATAACAGGAGTTTCTGAATTTTTAGATTGAGCTTTCATTTGTTTCATTTTATTTTTTGCTTTTTCTAAATCTTCTTCACTTTCTTTAGAAGTTTTTAAAATTGCTGATGCTGTTACAAAAGATACAAGTCCACCTGCCATAACTCCTAAAAGAACATTTATAAGTCCTCCTTTTGGAGCAAGAGCCATTATTGCAAAAATACTTCCTGGAGAAGGAGGAGCAATTAATCCAGAACCTAAAACAACATTTGTGAAAACACCTGCCATTCCTCCTAAAATTACAGCTACTAATAAAAATGGTTTCATTAAAATGTATGGGAAGTATATTTCATGTATTCCACCAAAGAAATGAATTAGTGCAGCTCCTGAAGCTGAATTTTTTGAACTTCCTTTTCCAAAGAACATATATGCAAGAAGTATTCCAAGACCTGGACCAGGATTTGCTTCAATAAGGAAGAATAAAGATTTTCCTGTATCAGAAACTTGTTGAATTCCAAGAGGAGAGAAAACTCCATGGTTGATTGCATTGTTAAGGAAAAGAATTTTTGCAGGTTCTACTAATACTGATGTAAGAGGAAGAAGTCCTAGTTCAACAAGTTTGTTTACTCCATTTCCAAGTGCTGTATTTGACATTTGTACTAAAGGTCCAACTGCTCTGTAAAAAACAAGTGCTAAAATCATTCCGATAATTCCAGCAGAGAAATTATTTACAAGCATTTCAAAACCTGATTTTATTTTTCCATCTACTGCTTCATCAAATTTTTTAATTGCATATCCTCCAACAGGCCCTGCTATCATAGCACCAATAAACATTGGAATTGATGTTCCTGCAATAACTCCTGCTGTAGTAATTGCTCCAACAACTCCACCACGCTCTCCTGCTACAAGTTTTCCTCCACTGTATCCAATTAAGATTGGAAGAAGATAAGTAAGCATAACTCCTACCATAGTTGCAAAGTTTTCATTTGGCATCCAACCTGTTGGTATGAAAAGAGCTGTTATAAATCCCCAAGCTATAAAAGCTCCTATATTTGGCATAACCATTCCACTCAAAAATCTTCCGAAAGATTGAACCAAAACTTTAATATTTTTTTCTGTCTTCATAATATCCTCCTTAAAATTTATCCTATGTTTATCACTTCTTTTTATAGTTAAATTATATATAATTTGTATTTTTTGTTCAAAGTTCAAACATTTCATTTTAAATGATAGTGGATAAATTCAAAAAAGTGAGAAAGATAATTTTTCAAAAAAAATGGAAAAGAATTGTATGTAAAAAAAAATAAAATTTTATACCATGAAAATTATTTTCAATTTCATAAAATTTTATTTTTTATAGTTATTTAATATAATAAAAACACCCTGCATTGAAAAAAAGTTTGTTATTAATGCAGTGAACAAAGCGTAAAAAATTCATATGTTTGAGGACATAGTCCGAGTTTATGAATTTTAGCTTTGAGAACAAAATTAATAAAACTTTTTTCACCAGCAGGGCGAGTTTCTTTTGGTTCGTTTTCTTTGCTCGTACAAAGAAAATGAACAGCTACATATTATCTATAAAATTTTTTATATCTTCTTTTGAAGAATGTTCTATATAATTTAAAAAATCATGTTCCTCTATAAGAGTTACAAATTTTGTAAGTGCATCTATATGTTCTTTGTGGTCTACACTTGAAAAACATAAAATTATTTTTACTTTTTTATCTCCTGGAAAAACAACAGGTTTTTTTAGTTCTAAAAGACTCATTCCTGTTTTCATTACAAGATTTTCTGTCCTTGCATGAGGAAGTGCTATTTTATCATTTATAACCATATAGCTTCCATTAATTTTTACATTTTTTATCATTTCATTAACATATTCCAAAGTTACAGAATTATTATCTACAAGACACTGTCCTGCTTTTTGTATAGCTTCCTCCCATGAAGAAGCTTCTTCTTTAACCTTAATATTTGATATTGGAAGAAGGTCTGCTAATGTATAACTTTTAGCAGAAGAAATATCATCAATATATTTATGTTTTAAAAGTTTTTTCAGTTTATTTATAAGCTCTTCTTCATTTACTATTTCTGTTTCTTCTCTTATTATGTCCATAAGAGCTTTTAAAGAAATTCTTTTTTTGCTTTCACTAAGCCCATAACTTTCTAAAAGATTTCTATCCTCTTTTGTTAAAATTGGATGAACTTTTATAACAGGAAGAGGGTAATTTAATTCTTCCATTTCAAGAGTGGTTATAATAAAATCAATATCATTATAGTTATCTGTTTCTAAGAATTTATGATAAGGAATAGTGTCAACTATATTAACATCATATCTTTCAAGAAGTTTTTGAGCTAAAAGTTTAGAACTTCCATATCCTAAACCACAGACAATAAGTATGTTTTTAGTTTTTTTCTGAATGCTTAATTTTCTGTCAATAGCAGTTTTAAAGTGAATTGTAAGGAAAGCAATTTCCTCTTTTGGAATAGTTTTTCCGATATATTTTTCAAGATATTTTTTGCTGACCATTTCAACTTTTTCATAAAGACTGCTATAAAGTTCTTCTACTTCATTATAAATGCTATTTTCAAAAGCAACATTATTTCTTATTCTGTAATAAGCAGGTTTTAAATGATTTAAAAGCCCGTCTATTAAAATTTTATCTTGAGAAAGATTTATATTAAGAGCCTTTCCTAAATCTCTTATAATTTCATTTACAGATGTTTCAAGCTCTATCCAGTTTTCAAAAAATGATGAATTAAAATTATATGAGTGAGAACCTAAAAACATTTCTGTAAGGAGAAGCATTTCACTTTCATTTATTTCTATGCCAAAATAATTTTTTAAATGTTCAATCTCATTTTTTATAATGGAAAATTCTTTTGTTTCCATTATAAACTTTTTATTTGTCTCTCTTTTTTCCAATGAATGTCCGTCTCTTATTCTTACAATCATAATTCCGATATAAAATCTTAAAAGCATAAAAGCCTCATCAGAGATAACTGCATTTAATTTTTTTTCAATTCTTTTTACAAAAGTCCTTATGATTTTTAAATCAATATCTTCAAAAACAGAAGTAATTTCTTCAAATATTATATTTGAGCCACGGGAATTTTTTTCTCCAGGTTTTTCTATAAAAATATTGCTGCTCGTTATATAAAGATATTTATTCATAAATTTAAGCTGAAGATTTCTTATTTTTTCTTCACTTCCCTGAAGGATTACGCCCTGCTTTGATATGAAAACAAGATTTAAATCATGTTCAAGAAGGAAAATTTTTATTTCTTTTAAATCTAATTTAATTGTACTTATACTTACATCAAGTTCTTCTGCAAAATCTAAAAATTTATTATCAGGATAAAAAAGAAATCTCATTTCAATATATTCTTTTCTTTCATCAGCATCAAAGACATAAAATCTTTTTGTAAGGTCAGCTAAAAAATTTTCTATTTTTTCAGAATCTTCATTAAGCAAATAAGTTCCTTTAGCAGATTTCTCAATTTCATTTAAGTTTGCTCTATTTAGATAATAATTTATATTTTCTATATCATATCTTATACTTCTTTCACTTATTTGAAATTTTTCAGCCATATCTTTAAGTGAAAGGGAAAAATTATTTTTTGTCAGATAGTCTATTATTTCAATACATCTTTTACTAAGCATTTTTCTCTCCCTCTTTAAAAATTTTATTTAATTCCAGTGTCTTAATAAAATCTTCTTCATCATCAGAAATTTCTAATTCTGATATAAGATTTTTATCTTGTGAAATTTCATATATCTTTTCTATGAATCTATTATAAATTTCATCATTTTGAGTACATATTCCAATGACTAAGAAAACTTCACTTTCTTTTATTCCATATGGATATTGATTTATAGTTATTTTATCTGAAGAAACATTTTCCCTTTTGGGAACAATAAGAAAATTTTCTCCTATTTGAAAAGAGCTATCAAAATTAAAATCTTTTCCTAAAAAGTTTACAATTTCTTCTTTAGACATACTTCTTAAATTTAAATTTATTTTAATTTTTTCTTCACATTTATTGTTATTTTTTTTAGATTCCTCCAAAATAAAGTATTTTTTTATAAATTCGTCATAAAAGTTATAATCTGTATAATCTTCAAGTCCTACAACAATATTTTCTGGATAAATTTTTTGTACTTTATTTTTTAAATTATTATGTGTTATTATAAAAGAATGGCTTTTTATATTATCTCCTATAAAGGAACTATAAACTTTTACATTTTCAATTCTATATTTATCAATGGTTTTTTTCAAAATAGTGCTTCCTATATGGCTTGAACCCATTCCTCCATTGCATAAAACAACTATCTCTGTTCCAATATTTTCTGTTTCTTTTATAAAAAATGTTTCTTCTGTAGTTTTATTTTTATCTCTTTGTTTTTCATAAGTAAGAATCATATAAGCTGCTCCAAAAGATATCATTGAAGATAAAAGTATTCCTGTTAAAAGGATAATTCTTGATCCTGAAGATAAAAGAGTTATTAAAATTACACTTCCTGGAGAAGGAACTCCTGAAAGGGAAACATTGAAGTAATAAAAAAATATATTTCCTGCAAGTCCTCCTAAAATAACAGCACTAATAAGTTTTAAATTTTTAAGAACATAGGAAAAATATATTTCATGTATTCCTCCAAAAAATTCTATAATCATACTTGAAAACATATTTTTTCTTTTATTTTTTGATAAAAAATATAAAGCTAAAAGTATTCCAAGTCCTGGTCCTGGATTTGTCTCAAGAAGAAAGAATAAAGATTTTCCATCTAATAAAAGTTCCTTATAGCCCATAACTGCTAAAAATCCATGATTTATAAAATTGTTAATAAAAAATATTTTACTTATTTCAATAATAACTGTTAAAATTGCCACTCCCCATATTTCGTTTCCTATTTTCAGGAAAATATCAGTTCCCTCTTTAAAGAAAATATTAATATAAGGAATTATTTTTAGAAATATAAAATAATATAAAATTGATGTTGCAGGTACAAAAAAGTTTATAGCAAACATTTCAAATCCTGGAACAACTTTTATAAGAATTTTTTCTTTAAAAAATTTTACTGTATAACTCACTAAAAAGCTTATTAAAATAACTTCTAGAATATTTCTTGTGTCTCCAGTTGAAATAAGAAGAGATGTTCCAATTATTCCGCTTATTCCTCCATGTTTTTCATCAATATAATTTCCTGTAGTATATCCTATTGAAAGAGGAACTGCATATTTTGTAAAAATTAAAGATAAAAGTGAAAATGGCGGATAATAAGGAACTAACCACTGTATAAATCCTACTGTAATAAATAACAGTATATTTTTTATAATTATTCTTTGAATGAATTCTCCTGTCTTACAAAGTATATTTTTCATTAAATCACCTGTATTATATGGTTATTATAAATTATATATTATTAATTTGAATTTGTCTCTTTTAATTTGTTTCAAAAAATTATGAAAAGAATAAACTTTGATGTTTTTTTATAAAAACTATACAATAAGTTAAATTAAAAAATAAATAGAAGGAGGAATAATTTATGAGACTTGTTATACCTGAAGGAAAAATTGGAGAATGGGCTGCTGTTTATGTTGCAAAGAAAATAATAGAATTTGCTCCTACAGAGGAGAAACCTTTTGTTTTAGGTCTTCCTACAGGAAGTACACCTGTTGATATGTATAAAAATCTTATAAAATTCTATAATGATGGATTAATTTCTTTTAAAAATGTTATAACTTTTAATATGGATGAGTATGTTGGGCTTGGGCCAAATGATAAACAAAGTTATCACACATATATGTTTGAAACTTTTTTCAATCATGTTGATATAAAAAAAGAGAATATAAATATATTAAATGGACTAGCTGAAAACTCAGCAGAAGAATGTAAAAGATATGAAGAAAAAATAAAATCTCTAGGGGGAATAAAATTATTTGTTGGAGGAATTGGTTCTGATGGACATCTTGCATTTAATGAACCTGGTTCTTCTCTTGCATCAAAAACAAGGGTAAAAGATCTTACTTCAGAAACTATTCAGGCAAATGCAAGATTTTTTGACAATGATATAAATAAAGTTCCAAAATCTGCTTATACTGTTGGAGTATCCACTGTTTTATCATCTGAAGAAGTTCTTATAATGGTTGATACACCAAGTAAGGCTCTTGCTCTTCACAAAGCTGTAGAAGAGGGGGTTAGTCATATGTGTACTGTCTCTGCTCTTCAACTTCATGAAAAAGGAATTATTGTTGCAGCAGAAGAAGCTTGTGGAGAATTAAAAGTTGGAACTTATAGATATTTTAAAGATATAGAAAAAGATAATTTAAATACAGAAAAACTTATAAATTCTTTATATTCTAAATAAGCTTTGAATTACATATTATACATAAAATAAGAAGGAGAGATAAAATTCTCTCCTTCTTATTTTATTACTTTGTCAGAAATTTCTATTTCACTTTCATAAATTTTTAACATTTTTGGTGTTCCATCAGCAGGAAATTTAAATGTACTTTTTACAGCAGCTTTCTTTGGTATATTAATATCTCCATACAGCTCTTGAGAAAAAACAGCAAATCCCTCTGTATCTAAAAGCTGTAAAGACTTTTGTTCATTAAGATTTGTAAGCCTTATAAGTTGATCTGTTTTATTTTTTAAACCAACTGTTATTTTATATCCTTCTTCATCTTTTGTTACTGATAAAACTTCAGCTTTTACATTTTCTTCAAATTGTTCTTTATCATAAATTATAAAAGCATTATCAATACTTGTACCATCTTTTCTTCCTGTGTCTATTCCCTCTTTTACACCTTTTAAAACATCTTTTCCAGTAGAAACAACTTCTGATACTACTGATGAAACAGCTTTAGTTATATTAGATTTTTCTTCTGCATATAAAGTTATCCCCACTAATAATCCTAAAATAAAAACTAATTTTTTCATATTTTTCCTCCTCTAAAATTTTATTATTTTTTTAACGGTGTTTGATTTAGTAATTGTACTTTAAAAGCTCTGTTTTCTAAATCAAAATAGATAGTTATACTTCTTTCGTTATTATCTACAATTTTCATAATAGTATGTTCTGTTGAAATTCCAAATTCAGGATGATTTCTATAATTTGTTGGAATATGTTCCCACCCATCGCTTTGAGTATAATCTTTAAATAAGATATCAGGTGTTAAGCTGCTTAATTCTTTATTATTTATTTTTATACTTGAACATTTTTTATCATAAAAAGCAGTAATAGAATTAACTACTCCATCTTCTATTTTTTTATATGGCTCATTACTTTCTGTATCTTGATTTGCAATTGTAACTTCTAAAAATACTCCATTTTTTTCTAAAAGTCTGATAATTTTTCCACCATTAAGAATACCTTTACCATCTTTTGATAATGACCAATCTGTTCTCATAGCATAATAATCTTCTCCAACTAGTGGATTTAAAAAATATGGTGTTTTATTACTTATAGTCCATCCATCATCAATAAGTTGTTTTAATGAACTTGGAACAGAAAAATATGTATCATTGATAGTAAGACCAAATTTAAAATTATTTTTTATCATCTCCCCTTCACTCTCCTTAGTTATTCCATATATGTTTATAGAAAGAACTAATAAAAAACAGGTTATAATCATTAAATATTTTTTCACTTTCTCCTCCTATACTTCTTTAAGAATGATTTTTCACAGATACAGTTATATCAAAAAATTTCTGTAGTATATTATTTTCTCTATAGTAATCATCTATTGCAGGGAAAATAAGTTCTTCAAGATTTATTTTTTTATCTCCTTTTATCTTTTTAAATTTCTCATAATTTTCTGCAAATAATCTATGTTTTCCCTCGCTGTTCTCTTTTAATTCAACCCAAAGATAAGTGTTATTTTCAAAAGGCACATTAACTCCGTACACACCGTCTTTATAACTTCTTTTAAATGGAATTTTCTCATTTTCATTAAAAACTAAATTTTCTTCAGTAAATCCTATATCTTCAAAACTCATCAAATCAATATATGCGAGATTTGTGATTACAGTAGCTTCAAGCATAAAACTTAAAGAATTTCCAACTTCTTTTCCTAATGTTTCCATTCCTTTTTCAAGTTCTTTTGAAAAATTTTCCATATTTTCATCAGAATTTTCTGATATTATAATTTCATTGTCAGAAACTTCTCTTATTGTTATTCCGCCGTCATCTTCACTAATTGTATTTTCATCTGAATTATCAGAAACAGTACCATTTATTATTTTTTCTTTTTCATAGTATGGTGTTCCATCGTGATTAAATCTTTGTTCTTCTATTGTCTGTCCATTTTTTATTTTGGCTTTCAGCTGCGGATTTCCATTTTCATAATAAACCTCATAAACTCCATCTAAATCATTATTTTTAAATTCTTGTCTTATCCATACATTTCCATTTTTATAATAATCTTCTTTTAAACCATTAAGTTCTCCATCTTTATAGTTTACTATTGTTTCCAAAGTACCATCTTCTAAATAAGATTTCCATTCTCCGTTCTGCAAATTGTTTTTATAACTTCCTGAAAGTCTTATATTTTTATTTTCGTGATATTCTTTATATTCTCCGTTCATCTCGCCGTTTTTATAAGTTACTTCTCCTTGAAGATTTCCATTTGGATAGTATGCTTTAAATTCTCCATCAAGAACTCCATTTTTATAATTTGCTGATACTCTTAATTTTCCTGTATCATTATAAAACTGCTCTGTAAGTCCATCTCTTTCTCCATCTTTAAAAGTATCACTGTCAATAAGGATACCATCTTCTGTGTACATTTGGAAAAGCCCATTTTGTTTGCCATCTTTCCAATGACCAATCTCTTTAATATTATTTTTATAATAAACAACATTTAAGCCGTCAAGCTCTCCGTTTTTATAAGAATAAATATCAGTATATTCTTCACTTACTCTTTTAGTTCTTCCACTAAAAAGTTTTCCATCTTCATCACAAAGTTTTCCATTTATATTTTTTAATTGTTCTTCTTCAATAGCAGGAAGATATTTAAAAAATGAATATCTATTTTTATAAACACAACTTCCAATACTAACTCCAACTAATAAAATTACTCCTAGTATCATTTTTGCTCTCATAGACTGTCCTCCATTTCTAAAAAATAAAGCCAAATATTTTTCTAATAATTGAAATTCCTAAAAAGACTGCTCCTATAATTATCAAAATATATTCTCTACCTTTGTTAGCTCCATCTTTTGCAATCCAATATTCTTTTGGATTATCTTTATTAACTAAAATTCTGTAATCTTTTCCAACTTCATATTCTGTTAAATTAATATCCTTTATTTTTTTCATAAATTTTCTAGTTTTCTCAGGCATTTCATTAATATTTGTATTTTTTAATTCTTCTTTTGCTCTATTGTTATATCGTCCTCTGTATTCTTCCTCGTAAGTTATTCCCTTCACAACATATTTAAAAACAGGATGATATTTATTAAAACTTGGAGAGTAGTTATATCTTATAAGAGTTCCTGTGGTATAAAAACTTCTTTCAACAGCTTTGTTATATTGAAAAATATTAAAACTTCCAATTGTAATTAATATAATACCTATTAAAGTTGTCATATTATCAGCTCCTTACATAATAAAAAAATGCTCATGACAAAATTGTTTTTTGATTTTTTCAAAAAATAACTAATGTCATAAGCATCACCCCTTTGTTGTTAGAGTATAAAACTTTATAATTTATTTAACTTAGTATAAGTATACTATATAAATTTGATTTTTCAAAAAAATTTTTATACAAAAAAAGAGATTAAAAAATTTTTAACCTCTTTTTGTAAAAAAGACTATATTAAGTTGTTGTGAATTAAATTCCTGTCATTGATTTAAGATCATTACAAATAAACTGTGCTTTTGAACCAAAAATTGCTTGAACTCCATTAGCCCCAACTTTTAATACTCCTGAAGCTCCTAATTTTTTAAGCTCTTTATCGTCAACTTTTCCTGTGTCTTTAACTTCTACTCTAAGTCTTGTGATGCAAGCATCAAGAGAAACAAGATTTTCTTTTCCGCCAAGAGCATTTAGAACAAGAACAGCAAGTTCATTTCCATTAACTTTTACATCTGTTTGCTCTTTTTTAGCTTCTTCTCTTCCTGGAGTCATAAGATTAAATTTTCTTATAGCAAATCTGAAACCAAAATAATAAATTACAGAGAAGATAAGTCCTACAATAATTACCATATACCAATGGTTTTCAAATCCACTTGTTCCTGGAAGGACACCGAATACGATGTAGTCAATAAGCCCTCCTGAAAAAGTCATTCCGATTCTTACAGCAAACATATTCATAAGCATAAATGAAAGTCCTGCAAAAATACAATGGATTCCATAAAGAACAGGTGCAACAAAAAGGAATGAGAACTCAAGAGGCTCTGTTATTCCTGTAAGGAAAGATGTAAGAGCTGCTGAAAATAGAATTCCTCCAACCATTTTTTTATTTTCTGTTTTAGCTTCATGATACATTGCAAGAGCTGCTGCTGGAAGTCCAAACATCATAAATGGATATTTTCCTGTTAAAAATTTCCCTGCTCCAGAATAAGTTACACTTGTAAAGTTTGTAACTCCATCTCTAAGCATAGCAAACCATATAGCTTGATCTCCACTTACCACTTGTCCTGCTGCATTTGTATATTCACCAAACTGATACCAGAAAGGAGCATAGAAAATATGGTGAAGCCCAAAAGGAATAAGAGATCTTTCTATAACACCAAATATAAATGTTGAGATATTTGTATTTGTTTCATTTGCAAGATAGCTAAGTTTTGCAAGTCCTACTTGGAAAGGAACCCAAATAACAGGCATAGCTAGTCCTACAAGAAAAGCAAGAAGTGCTGTCATAATAGGAACAAGTCTTTTTCCTGCAAAGAATCCTAGAAATGCAGGAAGCTCTGTTTTATAGAATTTTTTATAACATACAGCTGCAATGATTCCTGCAATTAATCCTCCAAAAACTCCTGTCTGTAAAGTAGGTATTCCCATAACCATACCATAAGCCATATCTCCTGCTGCAACCCCTGCTGCTGCATCAGAAACAATTCCCATTGTTGTATTCATTATTAAAATTGCAACTACTGCTGAAAGAGCCGCTACTCCGTCCCCTCCCACAAGTCCGATTGCTGCTCCCACTGCAAATAGAAGTGGTAGATTAGTAAATATTATCTGTCCTGCCTGTTCCATTAAAGGAATTCCTAATTTGTTACCAAATGCTAAGAAAAGTCCTGCTGCCGGAAGAATTGCCACCGGTGTCATAAGAGCTTTTCCTATTTTTTGAATTTCTGCAAAAGCCTTCATTTTCCCTCCTAAATAATAACATATACTGTTTCATTAAAATTTATTTATAAATGAATGATACTCATTTTTAATAAAAAAGTCAAGTTTTTTATCTAATAAAATGAGCCTTTTTTAAAATAAAAAGTTCAAGAATGATATAGATTGATTTTTAATAATATTTATAGTACAATGGAAATACCAATGAAATATAGGTTTTGAGAGAGGAACATTTATGGATTCGGAAAAAGATACTCAGATAAAAAGATTCAAAATAATTGAGCCTTTTTTAAGAAAAGAAAAAAAGCTGAAAGATATAGAAAAAGAAACTAATATATCCTATGCTACTCTTAAAAGATGGATAAAAGCATATAAAGAAAAAGGTATGCTTGGGCTTGATAAAAAAGAGCGTCAGGATAAAAATTCTTTCAGAGCAATAGATGATGAGGGAATAGATATTATTAAAAAAATATACAGGGACAGTGGAGAAAACAGTATTACAGGACTTTACGATAAATGCAGAGATTATCTTGAAAAGAAAGAATATAATATAAGTTACCCAACTTTTTATAGAATTGTAGGTAATCTTGATGGATTTTTCAAAAAAACAAGCAGACTTCATATGAAAAAAATAAAAAAAGAGCATGAAGTATATGCTGCTATGGAAACTTCTCTTTACATACTTATAAAAGAAAAAGAAAGTTCCTATAAAGTACCAAGACTTTTAATTATTTTTGATGTGGCTTCTCTTGAAATAATAAATTATTTTTTATATTATGAAACAGGAAATATTTATAATATCCTAGATTTTTTCAGAGAAACTATTTTAAAGGTATCTGCTCTCTGTAAAGATTTTATAAAACCAAAAGAGATTCTTTTAAGTTCTGAAACTGTTATAAACAGAGAGATTGTAAAAAATATCTATGATAATACAGGAATAAAAATTTTAGAATACAAAAGTGAAGAGAAAAAAATTGATCAGTTTATAGATTTTCTTAAGGGAGATATTTATAAATATTATCTTTCAAAAGAAAAAAATGTAGATGAGAAAGAGGTTGAGGAATTTATAAATTCATATATATATCTTGACTCTGGGAAATACAGTACAAAGCCATATACAGACAGTTTGGAAGAGGGAAAAATTTTCAGAGAGTTGGATTGTTTTCTTATGTCCTCAAAAAGAAAAGTGAGTCTTTCATCAGTGAGATTTAAAAACAGAGTTTACAGAGATGATACTTTAAAAGAGTTAAATGGAGAAGAAATAGAGATAAGATATTCTCCGTCTCATCCAAACAGAATATATCTGTTTAAAGATGGAAAATTTTATAAAAAAATTATATAGATTTAAAAGGAGGCTTTTTGTGACAGAAAAAGAAAAGATGAAAAATAAAATGCTATATAATGCAAATTACGATGAAGAATGAATAAAAGAAAGAATAATAGCAAAGGATTTGTGCTATGAATATAATCAATTAAAACCTTCAGATTTAGAAAATCAAAGGAAAATTATAAAAAAACTTTTTGGAAAAACAAAAGAAAATTTTTCTATCGTTTCTCCTTTTTGGTGTGATTATGGTTATAATATAGAAGTTGGAGATAATTTTTTTGCAAATCACAATATGATTATTTTGGATGGAGCAAAAGTGATATTTGGAGATAATGTTTTTATAGCTCCAAATTGTGGATTTTATACAGCAGGACATCCTATTGATTCAGAAAGAAGAAATGAAGGCTTAGAATATGCCTATCCTATAATTGTTGGAAATGATGTATGGATAGGAGCAGGAGTTCATGTAATGCCTGGTGTGACTATAGGAGATAATGTTGTTATTGGTGCAGGAAGTGTTGTAGTTAAAGATATACCAAGTAATTCAGTAGCAGTAGGAAATCCTTGCAAAGTAATAAGAGCTATTACAGAAGAAGATAAAAAATTATAGCTGAATATAAAAAGAGACTATTGCAAATCTATAAAAATAAAATTTTATCTTGTGAAAATATTTTTTATTTATATTGTTCGTTTCACTAAAAATGACAAACTC